>ENA-OQBD01001001-OQBD01001001.1-human-gut-metagenome-genome-assembly--contig:-NODE-1001-length-13952-cov-2.262495_pt1 | contig 13952 bp, 16 predicted proteins | sample MGYA00242742_ERZ504543 | MGnify/ENA primary metagenome ERZ504543 (study PRJEB26092, sample SAMD00036239) | human gut metagenome | host: Homo sapiens | study: EMG produced TPA metagenomics assembly of... | reverse complement strand
AATGGATCCAAGGTGGCGTGATCGGAGACGTAAAGGAAGTTCATTTGTGGACAAACCGTCCGATGTGGCGCCAAGGTTATTTTGATCGTCCGGCGGGAGTGGATATACCGTCTAATCTTAACTATGACGTGTGGTTGGGACCGGCTCCTGATAAACCTTATAATCCGGAGATGCTTCATTTCGCTTGGCGTGGGTTATGGGATTACGGTACAGGCGCTATGGGGGATATGGGAGCCCATACCTTCGACGCTCCGATTTGGGCGCTTAATTTGGGTATGCCCACGAAAATACAAGCTACTTCCACCCCTTACAATAAGGACTATCTGCCACAATCGGAATGCGTGACGTATGAGTTCCCGGCTCGTGGGAATATGCCTCCGGTAAAGGTAACTTGGAGTGATGGGGGTATAAAACCGGCTCGTCCGGCGGAGTTGGAACCGAACCGCCAGTTAAGGGAAGCGCTTTATATAGGCGATAAAGGCTTGATCATGCATGGTACCCATGGAGCGGAGCCGCAACTGATACCGGAAAGACCGGGATTCGTAGCTCCGGAGAAGACATTAAAGCGACCGAGTAATATTTATGTGGACTTTATCGAGGCGATAAAGGAAGGTCGCAAAGCCGCTAATGATTTTGAGGTATCCGCTAAATTGACGGAGATTATGTTGCTGACGAATATCGCTGTCGCCGCGCAACGGTTGGATCTTACGTTGGAATATGACGCAGAGAATATGAGAATCACGAATTGTCCGGAAGCGAACGATTATTTCCACTATGAGTATCGTAAAGGTTGGAGCCTGTAAGGGACTTTCTTCTAAGGGTTAAGATTAATTTATAAATTGAATGGTTATGAATAAAGATGTGAACAATGGTCAGTCCAGACGTGAGTTTCTAGGAAGATCGGTCGCTGCTTTGGCGGCCGCGTCTTTCCTTCCGAGTGCTTTCTCTTGTACGGGGAAGAGTGTGGCGGCTCCCGCTCCGGTTGATACGGCGGCGGAGGCAGGCAAGGTTAACTCGAAGTTCGGTGGCGTGCAAATCGGCACGATCACTTATAGTTGGCGTTCCATGCCGGGTGGATTGGAGAATATCATCAAGTATTGCCAAGAAGCGAATATCAGTTCCATTGAGTTGATGGGAGGTGATCTGGAAGCTTATTTAGGAGCTCCGGAGAATCCGATGATGAAATTCTTCCGTCGGCAAGCTTCTCAACCTGCGGCGAAACCGGGTGAGAAACCTGCGGCTCCTCGTCGGATGGGTCCCCCGAAGTTTACTCCGGAGCAGCAGGCTGAGATCGATAAATATAAGGAAGAGGTGAAAGCGTGGCGTCTCGGGCTGGATCTATCGAAGGTGGAAGGTGCCCGTAAGTTGTTGAGCAGACGCTGGGATATCTGTGCATATCGTGAAAATGCAACCTTCCGGCATGGGATCGGACGAAGAGGTCGATTATGCCTTCAAGGTGGCCAAGGCCATGGGCGCTAAAGCCGTGACGGACGAGATTAATTTGGAGACGGCGAAAAGAGTCGCTCCATTTGCCGAGAAGCATGGGATGTATATGGCTTTCCATAATCATATGCAATATGCCGAAGAAGGCTTTAGTTGCGATCCGATCTTAGCGATCTCTCCTTCTATTATGTTGAATTTTGATGCGGGCCACTTCTTTGGCTCTACAGGTATCCATCCGAATGAGATGATCAAGAAATATCATGATCGGATCTATAGTATCCACTTGAAAGATAAGACGGGGCCTACGACAGGGGACCAGCCGAATACGAATCAAGTATGGGGACAAGGGGAGATGCCGTTGGAAGACGTGCTCTTGTTGATCAAACAAGAGAAATGGCCTATCTATTGCGATATAGAACTGGAATATGATATCAAGCCTTGGTCTGACTCCGTGAAAGAGGTAGGCACTTGCGTGAAATATGCTCGACAGATATTGATGTAGATTATAGAATGTTGTCTTTGGTATGTCATTAATGGGATGACGAAAAGGTCGGTTCCCGGTGGAGCCGACCCTTTATTTTTTGATTTATTGATCTCTTTCAGCAAATTTGGTGCGCACTTAAATGGACAATGGTTCTAGGGATCAACATAAGTCTCTCCGCATTTCGGGTTCTAGCCAACCTGCTTGTCTGTAAGCGGGGAGTATAAACACCGAAACCCTGTATACATACCTTTTCTCCGGCTCTCGTTTTCTCTAAGATGATGTTATTCAGTTCTTCCAATATGTACCGGATTTCTTCTTTGTCATTACCGACTCTTTTCGATAATTCCTCGATTAGCTGACTTTTATTCATATCGTATTATTTTTTGAGAAGTTTGTTCTTTGCTCTGTTGTTAAATATTTTTTCCTGTATTGCAAAGGCGATAAGCCCGTGTGCCTCCGAAAGAAGCGTCCCAACGAGGATTGGTTCGAGAACTGCGTCTTCTCAACAATCTCTTGGATATTCAAGGTGGAGTTGGTGAGTAATCCTTTTAATTCTAGGATCATATATTCCGTAATCCAATCTTTGGCGGATTTGCCGCTTACCTCCTTAACAACCATGGTCAAGTATTTAGGGGTGATGCATAGAGAGTTCGCGTAGAACGTCACGCTTCTGTTCACTTTGTAATTACTCATGACCAATTGAAAGAATTTGTGGGTCAGTTCTTTCTTGTGTACATCTATCGTTGCCGTACTGTCTAAAGAATTGACTTTATAATGGTTATATATATCAAGGAATAATATGCGAAGTAAGAGTATAACCGACTCTCTTCGATACTGGTTTTCCGGATCGACGGCTTTTCTTATAAGTAATTCAAAGAAGTCTACAAAGGAAAGAGTTTCCACGTCTTCCATCTTGAAATAGTAATGTTGCCTCATATAGAAAAAGAAATGTGGCGAGAAACGACTGATACCGCTTAATATATCAGAATAAAAGGATTCCGTGATCGTGAAATATCTGATTTGGAAATCTACGCTAACGTCCGTTAATGCGACCAATTGCCCCGGCAAGATGATGATGAGCTCTTTGGGGGTTATAATGTGCTTGTTAGAATAGATATCAATTTTAGCGTTTCCTTTTACACAATAGATGACAATCCCTAATCTTATATAAGAAGGGTAAGTGGTAATAGGGAGTTCTTTGGAAAGTGTAAAGATCTTGAAGTCCTTCTCCAAAGAATAATCAATACCACTATTCGGCTCAACTATTTTTTTAATATTTCCCGACATTCTTTTTGTCTATGTTTCTTATGTAAAATTATAACTTCGTCTTTTACTATATTTATCTAGTGGTTGTTTGGTATAATATTACAGAAATATAGGTCTCGTTTTGGCGTTTTTTAAAGTTTGGCTTAAATGATACCTTGAAAAATAACCGCTATTGGATGTTTTTGTTTGTAGGTCTAATACTTTTTGCAAGTACGGTTGAGGTGATGTTAGGGTATAACTTGTATTCTAAGGGCTGTGCGAGCTGGATGGAATATGTGTTAGGAAATATTAGTAATTAAGGTTAAGGACAAGCGTGCGAGACAAGAACGGGAAGGATTGCCTCGCACGACAGGCTTAGATCGTCTTTTAGATAAACTTGAGTATATCTTCTGCCTTTTCCGCTATAATGATCGGGTGCGTATTTCTCTAATTCCGTACGAGGGCGAAAAGCCCCCATGTTACCCCACAGGAGGTCACTTCGCTGTTCGATGGCGGTTTGCATTCTACGTCCGAGTCAACCGACATTAAAGAGTGTTCTCTTTGGATATGCTCCGCTCGTTTCTACGATCTCATTTGGACAATACTGGGATCTGGCTTCGCCTTTACTCCTTCACGCTGTCCGAGAACCTCCGTGAAATTGTATGGAAGGAAAGAAAATGGGCGATGAGCTTACGGGTAGCGGCTTGATATTTATTAGAAGCGACCGCCAGTTTTATCCCTCTTTCCTGCAACAAGGCTAATAACTCAGGGACACCGGGTATGGAACGCTGCGATCCGTGTTATGCAGATCGTAATGCTTCAAGAACTCTTCCCTTACCTTTAGTATATTCTCTGCCGTCTTTTCACCTTCGGGTAACGCGCGTTCGAATAATTTGTTGATGCCGTTTCCTACGAAGAAGTTATACTCCTTTACGTCGTGCGTCGGAAAAACCGTTTTGCCGCAACGCATGGTTCGTGCTATGGGCTAAATCGGCGATCGTATTTAATAATGTTCCGTCAAGATCGAATATTACTAACTTTTTCATTTTAGTTTTCTGGCAAAATTAATGGAATGTAGAGACATACTTTCCCTTTCGACTGATAAAATAGATGAACCGATTTAAAAATAGATAAAAGTATTAGGTCATATATAAGATATTTGTATCTTTAGGACAGGAATAGAAATCCTTTGTAATATATTGTATAACCTAAAATTGGAACATCATGGGAAAGAATCAATTAATTCACGGGAATGAATTTCATTTGCTGAAACAAGCAGAGATTCATAAAGCTACAGGCAAATTAGTCGAGTCACTAAACTTGGCAGCCGGTTCTACGGGAGGTTTTGATATTTATAAAGTTGTAGAGGCTTATTTTACGGATTTAGAGAAAAGAAAGGAGATCAATGATTTGTTGGGTATTTCCGAGCCATGTGAGACACGTGTCACGAAAGAATGCTTTTCTTAAATAAGCCGCAGTAGGAATAACATAGAAAAAGGAGATACCTGAATCAGATATCTCCTTTTATTATATCTCAAAGAAGGATCAATTACTTACCAGAAAGTTTTTCTTTCAAAGCTGCCAATTCCTCGATGTCACCTAATGTAGTCTTTTCAACCGGACCGGTTACCATTCCAGATTCCTCTTCTTTTTTACCGCCACGTTTTGAGGATGCCTTCTTTTCAGAAGTTGCCTTAGCGCCTTTTTGCTCATCTTCAAAGATGCGGCTGTGAGAAAGGATGATACGTTTAGCTTCCTTGTTGAACTCGATTACCTTGAATGAAAGTTTCTCATCTACTTGAGCTTGAGAACCATCTTCTTTTACAAGATGCTTCGGAGTAGCGAAACCTTCTACGCCGTAAGGCAAAGAGATAACGGCACCCTTATCCAATACTTCGATGATTGTACCTTCGTGGATAGAACCAACCGTGAAGATTGTCTCGAATACATCCCAAGGATTCTCTTCCAATTGCTTGTGACCTAAGCTTAAGCGACGGTTTTCCTTATCGATTTCCAATACTTGAACCTCGATCTCAGCGCCGATCTGAGTGAATTCAGACGGATGTTTGATCTTCTTCGTCCAAGACAAGTCAGAGATGTGGATCAAGCCGTCAACACCTTCCTCGATTTCTACGAATACACCGAAGTTAGTGAAGTTACGAACCTTAGCCGCATGACGAGAACCTACCGGGAAGCGCTCCTCGATGTTTTCCCAAGGATCAGCCTTCAATTGCTTGATACCAAGAGACATCTTACGCTCGTCACGGTCCAAAGTCAAGATTACGGCTTCGATCTCGTCGCCAACCTTCATGAAGTCTTGAGCGGAACGCAAGTGCTGTGTCCAAGACATCTCTGAAACGTGGATCAAACCTTCTACGCCCGGAGCGATCTCGATGAACGCACCGTAGTCAGCCATAACGACAACTTTACCCTTAACCTTGTCACCAACCTTCAAGTTCGTATCCAAAGCATCCCATGGGTGCGGAGTCAATTGCTTCAAGCCAAGAGCGATACGTTTCTTCTCGTCGTCGAAGTCCAAGATAACAACATTGATCTTCTGATCAAGCTGAACGATTTCTTCCGGATGAGAAACACGTCCCCAAGAAAGGTCTGTGATGTGGATCAAACCGTCTACGCCACCCAAGTCGATGAATACACCGTAAGAAGTGATGTTCTTGACAGTTCCTTCCAATACCTGTCCTTTCTCCAATTTGGAGATGATATCTTTCTTCTGTTGTTCCAACTCAGCCTCGATAAGAGCCTTGTGAGATACAACAACATTCTTGAATTCTTGATTGATCTTAACAATCTTGAATTCCATAGTCTTACCTACAAATACATCGTAGTCGCGGATCGGCTTCACATCGATCTGAGAACCCGGCAAGAACGCTTCGATACCGAATACGTCAACGATCATACCGCCCTTCGTACGACATTTGATGTAACCTTTGATAATTTCGTCTTTTTCAAGAGCCTCGTTAACACGATCCCAAGAACGTGTAGCGCGTGCTTTCTTGTGTGAAAGGATCAATTGTCCTTTTTTGTCTTCTTGGCTCTCGATGTAAACCTCTACCTCGTCACCAATCTTTAAATCCGGGTTATAACGGAACTCGGACATAGGAACAACACCGTCAGATTTGAAACCGATGTTTACAACAACCTCACGTTTGTTCATAGAAGTAACGGTACCCATAACCACTTCTTTGTCTTTTACCGTGTTCAGGGTCTCGTCATACGTTTTTACAAGATCGTCCTTGCTTACTTCGGTGTAAGTCTCGCCTTGCTCGAAAGCGTCCCAGTTGAAATCTTCAACTGGCTGGATGTTTTTTAAATTTTCCATTCTTTAATTGTTAATACTAAGTTTGTTTTAATTAGTAAGTTAGACTTTATGTTGTCATCTCTCAAAAATCGGGGCAAAGGTAATGCGTTTTTTTCTGATTGACAAGAGTTTTGAGGGGTAAAAACATTCATTTGGGTCGTGTTGGCTGTAATTACGGAAAACTGTTGATTTTTATTGATATTTATTTTGTAAGTTTGCGAATTGTAAGCGATAAATCAATGAGTAGAGGATTTTTAAGAAAGTCCAGCGTCAATACTTTTATAGGAATAGTGTGGATTTTGTTTGCGGTGGGCACAAGTGCGCAGAATGCCGTGAGTAAATTTCGTGCGGATAGCATACGCCAATCTTTATCACGTATCCAAAAACCTCAGGATAAGATACCCCTTCTTAAAGAATTAATCGGCTTGTACTGGCAATTGCCGGAGGAGGTACCAGCGTTGAAAGAGATAATCGATATCGCGATGCCTTTGGATTCCATCGGGATCGTATACGATGCGATGGCTGGCTTGAGTCGTTATTACCCTGCTATTAGGACGTTTGTCCGAGTCGGGGGCGCTCTTGAAACAGTATGATCATTTATTGGATTCCTTGGAAAGGAAGTATAATGGGGAGGGAAAGATTTTTCCGGTAAAACGTCATCGTTGCTTGATGAGTTGCTATTATTGCGAGCTGTATACCATGAAAGGGAATTCGGGAAAGGCACAGGCGTATTTGGATCAGGCGACCGCTTATTTGGATAGTTCTTTTGGGGATAGGGTGGAGGCTCAATATCTGCGGACAAAATCATTTTATTATTGGAAGGAGAAAGATTATAGGCATGCGTTGTCCGCCGTCAATCTGGCTTTAAAGATCAATCGTGATCTGGATAAGTTGGAGATGAAGAAAGCGATATTGCAATCGTCCGGCCAATTGCAAGAGGCGGTCACTATCTATGAGGAGATCATCAATAAGACGGAGACGATCAACATGGATGCCTTCGACCGGCAAATCGAGCAACTCCGTGTATTGAATGACTTGAATGACATGGAAAAGCAAGATCGGGAGTTGAAGCTGAAATCGGAGCAAGAAGCTTTGAAGCAGAAGCAGATTGTCGTATCTATCGGTCTTCTATTGGTCTTGATGGGCCTACTCTATATGTTGTGGCGTATTTATATGCATACTAAGCGGTTGAGAAATGAGTTGCTTCAGGAGAAAGACTCCTTGATCGCTTCGGAGAAGCAACTGAGGGTCGTGACGAAAGAGGCGGAGGCGGCGAACAAGAAGAAAAGCGCATTTATCGCCAATATCAGCCATGAGGTGCGTACGCCGTTGAACGCCATTGTCGGGTTCTCGGAATTATTGGCGAGTAGCGAGTATAGCGAGGAGGAGAAGATCCGGTTTGCCGGGGAGGTGAACCATAGTTCCGAGTTGCTATTGAATCTGGTGAACGATGTCCTGGATTTATCCCGTTTGGAATCCGGCAAGATCAAGTTCAGCGTGAAGCCAAACGATCTGGTCGCCTGTTGCCAGAGGGCGTTGGATTCGATTCGCCATCGGGTGAAGCCCGGGGTCCGATTGACGTTTACTCCCTCGCTTGAATCTTATACCTTGAATACGGATGCCTTGCGTTTACAGCAGTTGCTGACTAACTTGTTGTCGAATGCCGCTAAATTCACCTCTGAGGGAGAGATCAATCTCTCGTTTACCGTGGATGAGGGCAAGGAGGAGGTCCGTTTCTCCGTTACGGATACGGGCTGCGGGATACCCGGAGGATAAGTGCGAAAAGATATTCGAGCGTTTTGAGAAACTGGACGACTTTATTCAAGGTACCGGCCTAGGACTATCTGTTTGCCAGATCATCTCGGAGCAGCTTAATGGCTCTTTATCGGTGGACATCTCTTATAAGGATGGAGCCCGGTTTGTCTTTATACATCCAACGAATTTAATTGAGACCCCCATATGAGACAGAAGAATCGACTCAATAACTGGATATCCATACGTATGGGGATGGTCATCGTGATCTTCCTAGGCGTATCTTGCGGTTCGATGAAATCTTCCACACCTCCTCCCGCCAAGGATCGTTTAACGGAGATCGACAGCTTGGAGAGGTTATTGCCGGACTGCCCGACAATAGCGTCTACCTTGCCCTTATTGCGGAGGTTGGCATTCCTGTACCAGCAGCAATCCGAGATGAAGGTTTATAATGAACGTCTTTATGAAAATGCGATGGCGGTGGATTCTATATCTGTCGCATACTTGGGATTGAAGAACTTAGCCGAATATTATTACGATCAGTCTGTACGTGATAGTTTGGAATATTATTGTTCTCTCGTAGACTCCATAGCCAAGGCCCGGCATGAATACCCGAATGTGTTGTTTGACGTGAAGAGCCTTTCCTGCCAAGATCTCCTTTGGCTTGGGAATTATGAGCTGGCGATGAGCGAAGCTATGGATCTGTATCGGTTGGCGAGCAACTTGGATCATAGATATGGCTTGCTCCGTTGCTCGGAGACATTAGGATTGATTTACCAACGAATCCGGAGGGATAGCGACGCTGTCGTCTCTTTTCAGGAAAGCCTTGATTTATTGAAGGATATAAAGGATGTGCCGGATATCATGGATACTAAGGTCCGGTTAACTTCTTATCAATTGGAGAGTAGCGTACGGACGAAGCAATACGCGTCGACGGAACGGATCTTAGGGCAATATAAGGCTTTGCTCGATGAGCAGTATAAGATCTACCAAGAGAAAAACGATCTTTTGTCTATTAAAAGAGAATATTGGTTACTTTATTCTTTTTACACGAGTTTTTATCTTTCGCAAGGAGACTTGGAGAATGCCAAGCGTTCGTTGGATCAAGCCTCTTCTTATGCGGATAGTAATTGGGTTGAGGGAGATTATGCGATCAATACCTACCGTGGCGGTTAAGGCCCGTTATCATAAGGCGGCAGGAGACATTCCGCTGGCGCTTCATTGTATAAATGAAGTGCTGGAGACCGAGCGGCTGCCCGAGGATATCCAGTTCAAGGCGGATATCTTGAAGGAACAGGGACTACTTGGGGAGGTCATGGCTCTATATGACGAACTTTGATAGTACGCTGACGAAAAGGCGGGAACTTCTTTTCTCCGGCAGGTAAACCAATTGCGTACCTTGCATGAGCTGCATGAAAAGGAGTTGAAAGAAACGGAATTGAAGGAGGCCGGGCAACGCATCGCCCGGAAACAGGATCTGCTGATCTTTATCCTATCCATATCGGTCGTGCTGTTGATCCTTCTCTATGTCCTGTTTTTGTACTACCGTCATCTACGATCCTTGAAGAACCAGTTGCAGCGGGAGAAAGAGTTGCTTTTGGAATCTCAAAGACAGTTGATAAAGGAAAAGACCCGTGCGGAAGAGGCTAGCTTGATGAAAAGCGCTTTCCTGGCGAATATGAGCCACGAGGTCCGGACTCCGTTAAATGCTATCGTGGGGTTCTCCGGTTTATTGGTGGAACCTTCTACCGATGAGGAGGAGCGGAAGGAATATTCGTCTATCATCCGGAACAACACGGATCTGATGTTGAATCTGGTAAACGACGTATTGGACTTATTCCGGATGGAGACCGGAGACCTTCATTTTGACATCAAGGATCATCTGCTTTTAGTATGTTGCCAAATGGCTTTGGAGAGTGTACGCCACCGGATACCGGATGGGGTTAAATTGACTTTTTCTCCCGCCGGGGAACCAATCGTGGTACATGTAGATAATCTGCGCCTGCAACAACTGTTGACAAACCTGTTGACAAACGCCGCTAAATTTACGGAGAAAGGCGAGATTAATCTATCGTTTCAACTTGAGCCGGACCGGAAGAAGGTACGTATAGCCGTTACGGATACGGGCGCCGGAATCCCCCTTGAAAAACAGGCTACCATATTCAACCGCTTTGAGAAGCTGGACGATTACAAGCCCGGCGTGGGTTTGGGGCTCTCTATCTGTCTCCTGATCGCCGAGCGGCTGGACGGCGCCTTGTTTATCGACTCTTCGTATACAGACGGGGCTCGCTTCGTGCTTATCCTTTCTTGTGAAATAGATTCCTCAATTTATAATCCGCCAATAGAAGTATGAGCGTGATGGCCCCTATGTATAAATAGAAAGCCAAGGCCGATGTGCTTATCGTGGGGATGGCTATCTTGGGTATCTCCATATATACGAAAGATACGATCGCGAGGGAAATCATGATAAGCGAGGCCACGATCGCCGCTAACAGGCTGAACCGTTCGTCACGTTTCTTCGCCTTTGCGGACTCAAGCATGATTTGTCGCATTACGTTCGAACGGAACGAGGCGGGAAGCTCCTCCTCCGGTATGCGTTTGAATAAATCCCCCAATAAATCGGGTTGTTCCTTATTTGTGTTTATCTTACTCATGATCCATTCCATTTAATAATACAAACAATTTTTTTCGGATGCGATGTAGCTTGACTTTAATATTCGAGGCGGTCAAGCCGGTGATAGAGACCAGTTCTTCTATTGTTTTTTCTTTCCAATAAAAGAGCAAGATCAAGCCCGTTCGTCCGGTAGAAGTTGTTCAAGGGCGACTTCCAATCTTTGAACCTGTTCCGTGGATTCGGTTTGTCCGAACAGGTTCGTAATTTCCTCCTCCGATACGTTTTCAAGTGTAGTCTCCTCAATCGCTAGAAACTCATATCTCTTCTTCCGGACCGACGAGATCGCCGTGTTGTAAGCGATCCGGTAAATCCATGTGGAGAAACTGCAATCCCCTTTGAATGAGGCGAGGTTTTTGAATACCTTCATAAACGTATCTTGCGCCAACTCCTCAGCCTCCTCTTGGTTTTGTACCACTTTGAGGATCAACGAGTTAATCGGACGGCTATACTTGTCCAAAAGGCAAGCGAAACATGCCACGTCCCCGCTTGTATCCTTTGTATGTAATATGTATCGGTATACAATTCCATTGTACTTAATGGACGCAAGCCGGGTAAATAGGTTACAACTTGCGGTAACAAAAATAAAAAATATTTTCAGCCCGGAGGTGTAACCTATGGGAAACTGTTGCGTCAAATTAGCAAACAATATGAATGAATCAATTAAAATTATACAGTTATGATGGATTTTATTTCTGTTCCGCTAGTTGTCGGAATCGTTTGTGCAGGTATTTACGGATTATTTGAGTTGTTTGTTCGCAAGAGGGAACGTTTGGCGATTATCGAGAAGATCGGTGATAAACTGGATGCCTCTGCTTTCGATGGTAAATTGGGACTGCCTCACTACATGCGAAACTTCTCGTTCAGTAGCTTAAAGGCCGGGTGCCTTTTGGTGGGAATCGGATTAGGTTTGTTGGTAGGCTTTATTATTAATATGTGTATGGCGACAAATTCTTATTATGATGATGGTTGGTACAGGCATGAGGTAGCGGGTACGGCTTATGGGGCTTCGGTTCTTTTGTTCGGGGGAATCGGCTTGATAATAGCGTTCGTCATTGAGCTGAAACTAGGTAAGAATAATAAATAGCCATAGGCTTGCCTGTATAGACGTAGCGTGCTGCATGCAGCACGCTACGTCTATACTACAGGTAGATCTCCCCGAAGAATTCAGGACAATGGAAATTAGGCTCGGGAAGGTCGATCGGACTCCAACTTACGAAATGCGGATTCATTGTCTCATCGGCGCATTTATAGAAGTTCCCTAGTATTTTCTCCGGCAGATTACTAGGATCTAACCCCATCAACTTGAGTGGTATGACTACGATTAAGTTCCATGTAGAATACCTTTAATCTCCTCGAATGCCCTTCTTCTCACGGATGGGAGTCTATGATGCTTTTATACTCTTTCTTGCGAAAGCGACGTCTTGATATCCCGTGAGGTACGGCGGGCGGCATCGCAAGTCCCGATACAATTAAACTCGAAATTCATATAATGCGAGTCACCTTCCTTTTTCATGAAGAATTCCACGCAACTATCCTTATGGACCGAGGAATTGTCCATCTCATAAGACGCCTTTAGCGAATTACCCTGCACGCTATATCGTATATATAGATTTTTCTCTGTCCGGGCTATATTAAAAGCGGTGATCGGCTTATATGGATACTCATGCCAATTGGCATGGGTGAGGAACTCACGTTGGGATTGCACCTCAAGAATCGGTTCTATGGATGTTATATCGAGTACATCCAGAACAGGGATAACAGGAACTTTCAGTCTTTTCATTTTAACTATAGATTTGAAGTAAAGGCCATTGTAAGTAGGAGGTCAATAAAACCGATAGGGCACCGATAATAGACAATACGATAATGACAGAGCCCACGATCCGGTTCAGTAACCAAATACCTCTAACGTTGAACCATTTTCTCAGTTTTCCAATAATATATGTTATGCCGAACCACCAAAGAACGGCCCCTAACCCTATGCAAACAATGCCCAATACCAGCAGCCAAAACGAATGTTCAGGCAGCACGAAACCAAACCGGGCGAATAATCCTATATAGAGCAAGACGATTAACACGTTGCTAAAGGTAAGTAGAAAAGCTGTAATAAAGTCTTGGGTGAACGATAATTTTTTTTCTCGGTGTTTCTTTAGGTTCCTAGTCGGGTTGCTTTGGAAGATATAATACCCGAAAATGCCGAGAACGATACTTCCGATCAATTGCAGGGGCGCTTGGTTCGCCTCCACGAAGTTGACCACAACTCCCATGCCCAGACAAGTCAGTGCCGCATAAATCACGTCGGATAGAGCGGCCCCTAATCCGGTGACGAACCCGTGCCAACGTCCTTTATTTAGTGTTCTTTGTATACAGAGCATACCGATGGGGCCCATGGGGGCCGAAACCAATACACCTATAATGATTCCTTTACTAACGATTCCTAGCATTAAGTTGAGTCTCTTCTAGTTTCTTGGGCAAAGATACATCCATTCCGCGATAAAAAAAGGTAAAAACGTAAGATACTGTAGGGACGAGGCTCGCTCGTCCCTTATTTCGGGAAATTGGGACTGTACAATAGGGTCGTATCGAGAGTCATCAATTTACCGTCTTTCACGAATGAATCTCCTCGCTCGGACAGATGCTCTACCATCATCTTGCGTAGTTCGGACAACTTATTCTGATAGGCTGCGTCCTCACTAAGGTTATGTGTCTCTCCCGGGTCTTCCCGTAAATCGAACAACTGCTCGCTTCCGTTGTGGAAATTCCAGATATACTTAATCTTCCCATCGGTAAGGGCTGCCCAGTAATTATCGTCGCTATAGCAAGTGGCATGCTCCATGTCTATATAGGGGCGCCATTGTTCCTGCTGGCCTTGGATCAGCTTGAGTAAAGACCGCCCGTCCATATCGGGAGGAACCGACCCGCCGGCGATATCGATAAAGGTAGGCAAGAAGTCTCTCAGTTCTACAGGTTGTTCTATGCTGCTTCCGTCCGGTATGGATTTGGATATACCGGCGGGCCATTTTACGATATAAGGAATA
>ENA-OQBD01000998-OQBD01000998.1-human-gut-metagenome-genome-assembly--contig:-NODE-998-length-13972-cov-2.244059_pt1 | contig 13972 bp, 17 predicted proteins | sample MGYA00242742_ERZ504543 | MGnify/ENA primary metagenome ERZ504543 (study PRJEB26092, sample SAMD00036239) | human gut metagenome | host: Homo sapiens | study: EMG produced TPA metagenomics assembly of... | reverse complement strand
CTTACACCTTACAGAACTGATAGACCGTTTAGGCGGCATGGATTTATTTTTCCTCAGCTCCGGCGTAGGTTTTCAGAACAGGAACCTGGAACCTGAAATAGAACTGAATACCGCACGTACCAATGTCGAAGGCTTTATCCGAATGGTAACCGCAGCTTTCGATTATTTCAAAAAGACAAAAAAACGGACATATCGCTGTAATCAGTTCCATAGCAGGTACCAAGGGATTGGGAGTCGCACCTGCCTACTCCGCCACCAAACGGTTTCAGAATACATACATCGATGCTTTGGCACAACTCGCACGGATGCAGCATCTTAATATCCGCTTCACTGACATCCGTCCGGGGTTCGTAGCAACGGATTTACTGCGAAACGGCAAGTATCCGATGCTGATGCATGCCGATAAAGTGGCGGAATATATAGTCCGGGCGTTGAAACACAAAAACGAGTGACAGTAATTGACGGACGCTATCGTCTATTGATATTCTTCTGGCGAATGATTCCACGTTGGCTGTGGGAACGGTTGCCGATAAAGAATTGATTTCGTATCTTCACGCCCAAAAGCAAAAACAACCAAGATGAAAAGAAAGTCCGGATATATGATACTCACAGTCACTGCCGCCTTGTGCATAGGCACTTCGCTGCCTTTTCTCCTTGGCAGCAGTGTACTGAATCCTGAAAGACAGTCGGTTAAATCGGAAATACCTTACTGCGTCACCTCTCCTACCGTACCCGCCAAGATTGCCTTTGCCGGACAGGAAGTAGACTTGTTACGCTACGACCACCGCGAGCGCATGGACCGTGAACTGATGTCGTTTACTTATATGCATTCTACCACAATGCTCACCATAAAACGTGCCAACCGTTATTTCCTATTATAGAACCTATACTAAAGGCAAATGGCATACCGGATGATTTCAAATACCTTGCCGTTATAGAAAGCGCACTTAACCCACTTGCCAAATCGCCCGCCGGCGCTGCCGGAATGTGGCAGTTCATGCCCGGTACAGGGCGTGAGTTCGGTCTGGAAGTAAACAATAACATCGACGAACGCTATCATATGGAAAAAGAGACGAAAGCAGCTTGTAAATATCTGAACGAAGCCTATGCCAAATACAATAACTGGCTTTGCGTGGCTGCTGCCTACAATGCCGGTCAGGGACGTATCTCCACACAGTTACAAAAGCAAATGGTGAGTCAGGCGGCAGACCTTTGGCTGGTAGAAGAAACCTCACGTTATATGTTCCGCTTGCTGGCAGCAAAAGCTGTTATCAGCAACCCGCAACAATACGGGTTTTTTGATGAAACGTGAGCACCTATATCCGGCTATCCCTTACACCGAAGTGAAAGTCACCACGGGAATAGCCAATCTGGCACAATTCGCCCAAAGATAAAGGAATCACTTATGCCCAGCTGAAAGATGCCAATCCCTGGCTGCGCGACACTTCACTAATGAACAAAAGCGGACGTACATACATTCTGAAGATACCGACACAAGCCGGAATGCACTATAACCCGCATAAAACTGTTCCGCACAACAAGAACTGGGTAATAAACTAAATACTAAGTCTGCTTCTCGGTCAAATACTTCCAATATCGCACAGGCATGTCTTGCCTGTGCTTGCGGGGATTCAGCCTTTCCTTGATGCAGATTGCCTTGAAATAAGTTTTCCAAAGTTGCTGAAAGAGCTTTTCATCCTTATCCATAAGGCTCTCATCCAGTATTCCTGTCACAAGATGTCCTTCCCGGCTATCTTCCCCAAAAACAACGTTCCGCACCTCTTTTAAATCGTAATAATAACCATAAGCACGCTTGATGTCGTATATCAACCAACATTGGTCGGCAAAACGGTCTTTAAAATGCCCGGTTATCAAGGGAAGTACATTCTTCTCCGGTTCTACCGCCGCAAAATAAGTGCCATCTGCTGCTTTCTGAAAACGGACAAACTGCAACATCCGTATCCGTTCCCAATCCACCCGCTTCCACATACGCGAAAATTCCAAAACATCAGGGTCTGCAAAGTTCGTTTCAATAGAACGGGAAGCATCTATTGCCTTGCGGATATAACGGAACAAAAGCGATGCAGTTTCCGGCTCTTCCGCCAACCAGCACTGCGTAAGACAAGACAAGGCGGATGCAGAAAGTTTTTTCTGCAAGCCACGCCAAACCCTCCCCGCTTTCTCTTCATCCGATACTACAGTAAAAGCCTCGTCATAGAACAGAGGAAGCGGCTCCCCTTCCGCCAGCAAAGCATCCGGAAAAGTACGACGGGAATAGGCTTCAAAAACAGAAGTCAGCAATCCCTCAAATGTATTATCGAATATAAACAGAGTCATTTTCTTCGTCTCCAAAATCAAGAATCAGCTGCCTGTCGTCATATTTCTTTCTGGGTTTTTGCACCAGCAAGTTACGTACTCTCTGCGGAGTCATTTCATTGACCGTACGTACTGGCAGTTCGCTGCACGTAATAAAGTACTGCGCCTTCTTCATCACCACACCGATCTTCTTCAGTTGATAAAATCCCAATTTGGAGAAACGGCGGGAAGCGACTATCAGACGAGCCGATTTCACACCGATACCCGGTACACGGAGTATCATCTCATAATCCGCCTTATTGACGTCAACGGGAAACTGTTCGGGATGCCGCAACGCCCACGATAGCTTCGGGTCTATCTCCAGATCCAAATCCGGAAAGGTGTCATCCACAATCTCATCTACTTTGAACTGGTAGAAACGTAGCAGCCAGTCTGCCTGATAGAGCCGGTTCTCACGTACCAAAGGCGGCTGTTTCAAAGCCGGCAGACGCTTGTCGTACGTGTTCACCGAGATATATCCGGAATAATAGACGCGCCGCATCGTAGGACGCTGATAAAGAGCCGATGAAAGAAAAAGAATATCCTTGTCCGTCTCGGCAGTAGCACCTACAATCATCTGCGTGCTCTGTCCTGCCGGGGCAAAACGGGGTGCATAGCGGTATTTCCTGCGTTCTTCCGCACTCTCCAAAACACCTTGTTGAATATAGCGCATCGGAGCAAATACGCTTTCATGGTCTTTTTCCGGAGCAAGCAGCCTGAGGTTTTCTTCTTTGGGAATTTCCACATTGACACTCAGACGGTCGGCATACAACCCCGCCTCATTCACCAACTCACGACTGGCTCCGGGAATGCTCTTCAAATGGATATAACCGTTGAAACGATGGATAGTACGAAGGTCTTTGGCTACACGCACCAACCGTTCCATCGTATAATCGGGATTGCGCACCACTCCGCTACTCAGAAAAAGGCCTTCAATATAATTGCGGCGGTAGAACTCCATTGTCAAGTCCACAAGTTCGCTGACGGAAAGAGTGGCACGAGGCAAATCATTACTGCGACGGTTAATGCAATAAGCGCAATCGTATATGCAATAGTTTGTCAGCATCACCTTCAGCAACGAAATGCACCGCCCGTCTTCTGCAAAGCTGTGGCAGATGCCCCATCCGCCCACAGTATTGCCCAGCATACCTGCCTTGTTGGAACGTACAGTGCCACTGGACGAGCAAGAGACATCGTACTTTGCCGACTCTGCCAATATCTTCAACTTATTTAGTACATTTTCGTTCATACCCTGTGCCAAAAGTAATAATAAAACTTCTATTTAAAAGCAAAAGGCCAAGCAATTAATATATTAAAATCGTTGAGGAATATCATAAAAATACGACTTATTTATACAAAACAGCCATTATGCATAAAATAAAAAAGACCGCCGAACGGCAGTCTTTCACAGCATTAAATCTGCGTTTTCTCTTACTTTTTAGAATCTTCCAAAGATGCTTTGCGGAATTCTTTCATTGTCTTTTCAATTTCCAAAGAAGCCTTACGTGCACGAGTACCGGCTGCCTTGTTACCGTTTTCCAACTGAGCTTTTGCATCTTTTTCGAATGCTGCATACAATTCTGCAACTTTTTCAACTAATTCTTTCATAATCCTTTTTTAATTACTTCGTTAATAATGTCCGACAAAAATACATTCTTTCTTGAAATAAATGCAGAAAAACGATATTTTTTTTGAAATAATACGCAAAATCGGCATTTAAAAAGGCTTATACGTGTTTTTTATCTATTTTTGCAGACATGAAAACGCTTACTGATACCCAATATATACATGCTCTCATAGCCGAAGGAGAGCACCCAACAACAAGATTTCAAGTTCGAAATATCTGATGCGCGAAAAATTGCCAAGACGCTTTCTGCCTTTTCAAATACGGACGGCGGACGGCTTCTCATCGGCGTAAAGGACAATGGTAAGATTGCCGGAGTGCGTTCCGATGAAGAACAATATATGATAGAGGCAGCAGCCCGGTTATACTGCCGGCCGGAAGTGAGTTACAGCACACAGACCTATCAGGTAGAAGGCCGCAGCGTATTGCTGGTGCAAATCGATGAAAGCGACCGCAAACCGGTATATGCCAAGGACGAAGCCGGCAAATATCTTGCCTATCTGCGCATCAAGGACGAGAACATACTTGCCACCCCGGTACATCTGCGTATCTGGCAACAAAGCGAAAGTCCTCAAGGAGAATTGATGGAATATACCGAACGGGAGCAGCTACTGCTTGATTTACTGGAACAAAACGACCGGTTGTCACTGAACCGTTATTGCCGTCTGGCACGTCTGTCACGCCGTGCTGCAGAGCATCTGCTTGCCAAACTCATCCGCTATGACATTGTGGAACCCGTATTCGAAGGGCATAAGTTTCACTTCAAGCTGAAATAAAGAGTTGGAGTGCTGGTAAAAAGCAAGTTATTTACTACCTTTGCGCCCATAAATCAGAAAAATTATCATCATGGGTATATTTGCCAAACTATTCAACAAGAATTCGGAAGAGGTTTCTTCCAGAAATGTGGAGGACTTCGTTTCATTGACACGCGTCTATTTCCAGTCCGTGATAGCCGCCAACCTGGGCATCACCAACATCCGTTTTGTGCCGGATGTAGCCAACTTCAAACGTTTATTCAAAATCCCCACACAAGGCGGACGTCTGGGACAAGCGGAAAAAGCGGCTTCCCGCAAGATGCTGATGCAGGATTACGGCATCAGCGAAAGCTTCTTTAAAGAGATTGACGCATCCGTAAAAAAGCACTGCCGTACACAGAACGATGTACAAGCCTATCTTTTCATGTATCAGGGATTCTCCAACGACCTGATGATGTTAATGGGCAACTTGATGCAATGGAAATTCCGTATGCCTTCCATCTTCAAAGGCGCATTACGCAGCATGACCGAAAAAACAGTACATGAGGTTTGCACCAAGACCGTGTGGAAAAAGGACGATGTGCACAAGACCGCTATGACAGTCCGCCAATACAAAGAGCGGTTGGGATACTCGGAACAATGGATGACAGAGTATGTATACAACATAGTCATGCTGGCAAAGAAAGAACCGAAAAAGAAAGGTGACGAACAAGAAAAAGCATAAGCTAAAGTTTTGACAAATAGGCAGAAAAGCGTTTGTTAGCAAAACAAAAAGAAATCTAAAATATTTCATAAGACGAAAGGCGAGGTTTTTATACCCCGCCTTTTTTTGTTATATTTATCAGACCGTTTTTCCCCTCACGGAACATTGAAAGCGCATCCTGCGCCAATCTATCGATTATTAATCTCTAAAAAAGAATTGCGTATGAAACAAAAGAAAATGCTTGCACTCACTCCCTCACAACTGAAACAACTTTACCGGCACGAACTCCCCGAACTGACCGGCATCGCCGCCCGAAGCGGAGATGCACAGACTTTCAAAACATATCTGTCGGAGTATATGGCGGGACATCCCCAAGCAGAAAGTGAGGCCGGCAAGCTGATTCGACTTCTGATTGATTATGACGGACAAAAAGTACATGAGCTCTCAACGGACAAGCAACTGCCTGTTTCAACCCTCTCCTTACTCTATGATTTCCTCACCGGCAAACTGGAAGAATACCTCGAAACTGACCTTTTCATTGATTTATTCCGACAATCAAACGTCTGCAACACCCCGAACATCCCCTACCCGGCTTCCAACGCGTAAAAGCCTGGAGTGAACGGTGGCCTTCCGGACTGGATGAGGATGTGCAACAACTCCGGGCATACAACAAAGAACGTATCCTGCATGCCCTCATACAGAAAATAGAAAACCGCAAAAATTCTGCTTCACGCTTTCATTTTGCAGAAGGCATCAGCTATGAAGAAAAATTCCGGCTCGTCAGCGAATGGTGGAACGATTTCCGCTTCCACCTTGCAATGGCAGTGAAAAGCCCTACGGAACTGAATCGTTTCCTGGGCAATTCACTTTCCGTGGAAACCATGTATTTATTGTCGCGTGCACGTAAAAAAGGCATGCCGTTCTTCGCCACCCCCTACTACCTTTCCTTATTGAACTGTACCGGAAGCGGCTATAACGACGACTCTTTACGCAGCTATATCCTCTACTCGCCCCAATTGGTGGAGACCTACGGACAAATCCGCGCCTGGGAACGCGAAGACATTGTAGAAGCCGGCAAGCCGAACGCTGCAGGCTGGTTATTGCCCGACGGTCACAATATCCACAGACGCTATCCTGAGGTGGCCATTCTTATCCCCGATACCATGGGGAGAGCCTGCGGCGGACTTTGCGCTTCCTGCCAGCGTATGTACGATTTCCAAAGCAAACGCCTCAACTTTGAATTTGAAGAACTGCATCCCAAAGAAAGCTGGGACAAAAAATTGCGCCGCCTCATGACCTATTTCGAAGAAGACACGCAATTGCGTGACATCCTCATTACCGGCGGCGATGCTCTTATGAGCCAGAACAAAACCTTGCGCAACATATTGGACGCCGTTTACCGTATGGCGGTGCGCAAGCGAAAAGCCAACCAGGAACGCCCGGAAGGTGAGAAATACGCCGAATTGCAACGCATCCGCCTCGGTTCGCGCCTGCCCGCCTACCTACCGATGCGCATCAATGACGAATTAGTGGACATATTGCGTGAATTCAAGGAAAAGGCATCCACGGTCGGCATACGTCAGTTTATCATCCAGACACATTTCCAAACCCCGCTGGAAGTTACTCCCGAAGCAGAGGAAGGCATTCGCAAACTGCTCTCGGCAGGATGGCTCATCACCAACCAGCTGGTGTATAATGTAGCCGCATCCCGCCGGGGGCACACTGCACGCCTGCGACAGGTATTAAATAAACTGGGCATAATCTGTTACTACACATTCTCGGTGAAAGGATTTGAAGAAAATAATGCCGTTTTCACTCCAAACAGCCGCTCCATACAAGAAGAGCAGGAAGAAAAAGAGTGCTCTGGCTGGATCCGGCGAATTTACAGAGGCAGAGGAAAACTTATTTGAAACACTGCGAAAACTTCGGGCCCAGATCGCAAAAGAAGAAAAAGTCCCCCAGTATATTGTATTTTCTGATAAGACACTGGCTCACATGTGCATTATAAAGCCTGTAAATAAGGAAGAAATGCTGTCTGTATCCGGTGTGGGAGAGTTTAAATATGAGAAATATGGGGAACGTTTCCTGGCAGCGGTAAGAGAGCAGACAGAATAATATTGTGATTTTAAGATGTTTCTGAAGAAGCAGGTTTAAAAAGCTTTCGAGAGAACATTAAGATCAAAAGGAGAAAAATAAGATGGAAGAAAACAGGATAAACAGTGTCGGTGAAACCGCAGACACAATAGGCGGGGAGAAATCTGGAAACACCACATAAGCGCCGCGTCCGTTACAAAGGTACTCATCCAAGGTCCTATAAAGAGAAATACAAAGAACTGCAGCCGGAAAAATACGGGGATACCATTGCGAAGGTCATCAGCAAGGGAAACACACCGGCTGGAATGCATATTTCCATTATGGTAAAGGAAATCCTGGATTTCTTAAACATTCAGCCGGGACAGACAGGACTGGATGCTACTTTGGGATATGGTGGTCATACCAGTCATATGTTAGCCTGTTTAAAAGGCGAAGGCCATATGTATGCCCTGGATGTGGACACCATTGAAATGGAAAAGACCAGAAAACGTCTGGCTGATAAAGGCTTTGGACCGGATATTTTAACCATTAAGCATTTAAACTTTGCCAATATTGACCAGGTGGCAGAGGAAGCAGGCGGTTTTGACTTTGTTCTGGCTGACCTGGGAGTTTCTTCCATGCAGATCGACAATCCGGACAGAGGTTTTTCCTTTAAAAATGAAGGTCCGCTGGATCTGAGACTGGACCCGTTTAAGGGGGAAACAGCAGCGGAACGTTTAAAAAGCTTAACTTTGAAGAATTAAAGGGAATGCTGATCGAAAACTCAGACGAGCCATATGCAGAACAGATTGCAAGAAAAGTGATGAACGAGAAAAAGCATGGTCGCCCTATTGAAACAACCACCCGGTTAAAAGAAGTGATCGAAGAAGCACTTTCTTTCCTGCCGGAAGCAGAGAAAAAAGAGGCAGTAAAGAAGTCCTGCCAGCGTACCTTCCAGGCACTGCGTATTGATATCAACAGTGAATTTGAAGTATTGTACGCATTTTTAGATAAACTTCCAGGTGCATTAAAACCAGGTGGAAGAGCTGCGATCCTTACTTTCCATTCCGGTGAGGACCGTCTGGTAAAGAAAGCCTTTAAAGAAGGCTTGAAAGCCGGGATCTACAGTGAGATCAATCAGGATGTGATCCGTCCGTCAGCAGAAGAATGTGCGAAAAACGGAAGGGCTAAGTCCACAAAGCTTCGCTGGGCTGTAAAAGCACAGGAGTAAAGGTAAAATTAAAAATGGATCATATGTAAAAACCGGCAGCTTTTTATCATTCCCAGAAGATATCCTGATGTGATGGAGTGTAATGCAACAAGGAACTCATTTGAATGGATATTGGATCTAAAACAGGGAATGAAATAAGTTACCGGTTCATCCGTTCATATAGATAATGCAGAAGAAGGCAGTTTTATTGCAAAAATAAGCTGCCTTTTATTGCCAGTGCATTTAAACTGTGCTAAGATATGAGTTGTTTTGGTTATTGTAGTGGGTAGGCACTTTTGGAACCGAAAGTGCCGTACGATAACGTAGTGGCTGCGAGAATTTGCCGTATTTAAATGCGAAGCCACGGCAAATTCCGTTGCTGGAAGAGCAACTTGTTTTGGTTGCTGGAACAGCAACGTGTTTTATACGAAAGAGAGGAAATGATCATGACAGCATATCTGATCGTCTGCCCGTTGGTATTTCTGGCAGGTCTTGTAGATTCCATTGCCGGAGGCGGGGGACTTATTTCTCTCCCCGGATATCTGATCGCAGGGGTTCCGGCCCATCTGGCTCTTGGAACCAATAAAATGAGTTCTACCATAGGAACTTCTATTTCTGCGGTGAGACTTTTAAAACATGGTTATTTAAAAGGGAAAATGAAAATGGCCATAGCATCGGCAGTCTGTGCTATGACAGGTTCTGTTCTGGGAGCAAAGGTGTCGCTGCTGGTTTCAGATTCTGTGATCCGGCATATGATGATCGTGGTCCTTCCGATCGTAGCTTATCATGTATTAAAAAACAAAAACATGGGAGAAGATGAAAAAACAGGAACCGTTCCTTACAAAAAGATGTTTCTGATCTCTGTGACTGCAGCTTTCTTCATCGGCTGTTATGATGGTTTTTACGGACCGGGTACAGGAACATTTCTGCTCCTTGTATTTACAGGTGCAGCCAAAATGGATACCCGCAGCGCGTCTGCACAGACTAAGGTCATCAATCTTTCGTCCAATATAGCAGCACTGGTAACATTTATTATAGCAGGAAATGTTTATTATCCTCTGGGGCTGGCAGCAGCAGCCTGTTCTGTAGCAGGCAATTACCTGGGTTCAGGGCTGGTAGTTCATGACGGCCAGAAGATCGTCCGTCCAGGTTGTTCTGGTGGTACTAGGGGATCTTATTTATAAAAATTCTGACGGGGAATTAAAAGGAGAAATGCATTATGAAGTGGAAAAAATTCACTCTGACTACTACCACAGAAGCAGTTGATCTGGTAAGCAGCATGCTGGATGATGTGGGTATTGAGGGCATTGAAGTAGAAGACAATGTGCCTCTTACAGAAAAAGAGACAAAAGGAATGTTTATTGATATCCTTCCAGAGCTTCCGCCGGATGAAGGCGTTGCAAAGGTAAGCTTTTATCTGGATGATGATGATCAGGTAGAGGAAATGCTGCGTCGTGTCAATGAAGGACTGGATGAGCTTGCTGCTTATACAGAACTGGGACAGCGCACTATTGAGGCATCTGAGACAGAGGATAAGGACTGGATCAACAACTGGAAGCAGTATTTTAAGCCGTTTACAGTAGATCATATCCTGATCAAGCCAACCTGGGAGACCATTCCGGAAGAGCACAAGGACAAGCTGTTAGTGCAGATCGACCCGGGAACTGCTTTTGGTACCGGTATGCATGAGACTACCCAGCTTTGCATCCGCCAGCTGGAAAAATATGTACACAGTGAAAGTGAGATTTTGGACGTAGGAACAGGAAGCGGTATTTTAGGTATCACAGCTTTAAAGCTGGGTGCAAAGAAGTCTGGGGAACAGGATCTGGATGAAAATGCCATTACAGCAGTTGGTGAGAACCTGGCTTCCAATGATATCAGCAGTGACCGTTTCCATGTACTTCAGGGAAATATCATTGATGACAAGTCTGTTCAGGACTGGGCCGGATATGAGAAATATGATATTGTAGTTGCCAATATTTTAGCAGATGTTATTATCATGCTGGTAAAAGAGATCCCGGTACATCTGAAAAAGGTGGATATTTCATTACTTCCGGTATTATCAACCTGAAGGAAGAAGCAGTCCGGGCTGCATTTGCTGCCAGTGAAGAACTGGAAGTTGTAGAGATCACTTATCAGGGAGAATGGCTCTCTGTTACTGCAAGAAAGAAATAGGAGCCTTACATGTATCATTTTTTTGTGGATCCTTCTGCCATTGGAGAAGGAAAGGTAAAGATCATAGGAGCAGATCTGAACCATATGAAAAATGTGCTCCGCATGAAGACCGGGGAAGCAGTGCTTATCAGTGACGGTACAGGAAAAGATTATAACTGTCAGATAGAAAGCTATGCAGAGGGAGAAGGGATTTTAGAGATCCTTTCTGAAAACGAAGACAGCAAAGAGCTTCCTTCCAGAATATGGCTCTTTCAGGGACTGCCAAAATCAGATAAAATGGAAGTGATCATCCAGAAGGCTGTGGAACTGGGGGCTGCAGGTGTGATTCCGGTTGCCACCAGAAATGCAGTGGTGAAGCTGGACGCAAAAAAAGCAGAGGCAAAGGTACGCCGCTGGCAGGCTATTGCAGAAAGTGCAGCTAAGCAGTCAAAGCGCAGCTATATCCCACAAGTGGGAATGGTGATGAGCTTAAAAGAGGCATTTTCCTATATAGAAGAACAGAAATTTGATCTGTCCATGATCCCCTATGAGCTGGAAAAGGGAATGGACGGAATAAAACAGGTATTAGGCAGACTGGCACCAGGACAGCAGATCGCAGTGTTTATCGGACCTGAAGGCGGCTTTGATGAGGAAGAGATTAAACTTGCCTTGAAAATGGGAGTAAAGCCTGTAAGCCTTGGAAAACGGATCCTGCGCACAGAAACAGCAGGTCCTGCTATACTGGCTCTTTTGATGATGAAGCTGGAAGGAGCATTTTAATGGAAGCATATTTTGATAATTCAGCCACAACAAAGGCTCTGGACTCTGTCCGGGATATTATGGTAAAAACACTGATGGAAGATTTCGGAAATCCTTCTGCTAAGCATACAAAAGGCATGGAGGCAGAGAAATATATCCGTCAGGCTGCAGCCGATATTGCAAAGACCTTAAAGGTAAAAGATAAGGAGATCCTGTTTACTTCCGGCGGTACGGAGTCCAATAACATGGCTTTGATTGGTACAGCGCTGGCAAATCAGAGAGCGGGAAAGCACATTATCAGTACCAGGATCGAGCATGCATCCGTTTATCAGCCACTGGCATTTCTGGAGTCCTTAGGCTTTGAGGTGACTTATCTTCATGTGGACCACAACGGACATATCTCACTGGAAGAACTGGAGCAGTCTATCCGCCCGGATACTATTTTAGTGTCTGTTATGTATGTAAATAATGAGATCGGTGCTATTGAGCCAATTGATGAGATCGCCCGTCTGGTACATGGAAAGAACCCGAAGATCGTATTTCACGTAGATGCTATCCAGGCATATGGAAAACTGGTGATCCGCCCGAAAAAGCAGGGTATTGATCTGTTAAGCGTCAGCGGACATAAGATCCATGGTCCAAAAGGCATTGGTTTCTTATATATAGATGAAAAGGTAAAGATCCGTCCGCTGATCTACGGCGGTGGCCAGCAGAAGGATATGCGTTCCGGTACAGAAAATGTTCCCGGTATTGCAGGTCTTGGTGTGGCAGCCAAAGAAATGTATACAGACCACAGTGCCAAGATGGAGTATCTTACTGGTTTGAAGGATTATCTGATCGATAAGGCCTCTGAACTGGAAGGTGTTACAGTCAACAGCTTAAAGGGTGCAGAAGGCGCTCCTCAGATCGTAAGTTTAAGTTTTGAGGGAGTGAGAAGTGAAGTGCTTCTTCATGCACTGGAAGAAAAAGGTATCTATGTTTCTTCCGGTTCAGCATGTTCTTCTAATCACCCGGCCATCAGCGGTACTTTAAAGGCAATTGGAGTGAAGAAGGAATTATTGGATTCCACTTTGAGATTTAGTTTTGGAATGTTTAATAAAAAAGAAGAGATCGACTATGCAGTGGATGTTTTGAAGGAGCTTCTGCCGGTGCTTAGGAGATTTACTATCAAATAGTCGACCGCCTGCGTCAGCAGGCAGTGGAGTACGTCAAGTATAAAGAACAAAAGAAAGGAAGTATTATGCAGTACCAGTCATTTTTGATCAAGTATGCAGAGATTGGCACAAAGGGCAAAAACAGATACATGTTTGAAGATGCCCTGATCCGTCAGATCCGTTATGCCTTAAGCTCTGTAGACGGTGAGTTTGATGTTACAAAGGAATCCGGCCGTATTTATGTAAAGGCTTTAGGAGAGTATGATTATGATGATACCATTGAAGCGTTAAAGCGTGTATTTGGTATCGCAGATATCTGCCCAATGGTGCAGATCGACGATAAGGATTATGAGAACCTGAAAAAGCATGTAGTAGAATACATGGATCAGGTATATCCGGACAAGAATATCACATTTAAGGTAGATGCCAGGAGAGGAGATAAGCAGTATCCTGTAAGTTCTGAGCAGATCAACCGTGATATGGGTGAGGCAATCTTAGATGCTTTCCCAGAGATGAAGGTAGATGTACATCATCCGGATGTTCTCCTTCGTGTGGAGATCCGTCAGAAGGTAAACCTGTTCTCCTGATGATCCGGGACCGGGTGGTATGCCTATCGGTACCAATGGTCAGGCAATGCTGCTGCTTTCCGGTGGTATTGACAGCCCGGTTGCAGGTTATATGATCGCAAAGCGAGGTGTTAAGATCGACGCTGTTTATTTCCATGCGCCGCCATACACCAGTGAGAGAGCAAAGCAGAAGGTCGTGGATCTGGCAAAGATCATTTCCAGATATACAGGACCGATCAATCTTCATGTGGTGAATTTTACGGATATCCAGCTTTATATTTATGAGCATGTGTCCGCATGATGAGCTGACGATCATTATGCGTCGTTATATGATGCGGATCGCAGAGCATTTTGCCAAAGAGACGAAGTGCCTTGGTCTGATCACCGGTGAGAGTATCGGTCAGGTGGCAAGCCAGACAATGCAGTCACTGGCAGCAACCAATGCGGTATGCAATATGCCGGTATATCGTCCACTGATCGGTTTTGATAAGAATGATATCATTGCAATTTCAGAAAAAATTGATACGTACGAGACATCTATTCAGCCATTTGAGGACTGCTGCACGATTTTTGTTGCAAAACATCCGGTGACAAAACCAAATCTGAAAATTATCGAGCG
>ENA-OQBD01000997-OQBD01000997.1-human-gut-metagenome-genome-assembly--contig:-NODE-997-length-13975-cov-4.125578_pt1 | contig 13975 bp, 6 predicted proteins | sample MGYA00242742_ERZ504543 | MGnify/ENA primary metagenome ERZ504543 (study PRJEB26092, sample SAMD00036239) | human gut metagenome | host: Homo sapiens | study: EMG produced TPA metagenomics assembly of... | reverse complement strand
GTTTTCATCTCGATTGATATATCGGATTTCTTGTGCGGAACCTGACATTTTTCCATTACGGCTCAAGTTATAGAAAAACATGAATCCGCTATAGAAATAGATTCCTTCCAATATATAGTTGGCGATAAGGGTTTTCATCAATGTGAATCCATCCTGACTTTCCTGGAATTCGTTATAGCAATTGCCTATAAAGGTATTTCTTTTCAGCAGGTGTCCGTCTGTCTTCCATTGGTAAAGGATCTCGTTACGCTTTTCGGGGCTACAGATAGAATCCAGCATGTAACTGTAGCTTTGGCTGTGTACACATTCCTGAAAGGCTTGGATATGGAGGCATAGATTAACTTCATTGGCTGTGATGTATTCGCTGATGGTGGGCAGATTATTGCTTTGTAAAGAATCAAGGAACACTAAAAAACTCAGGATTTTATCATAGGCGGTGCGTTCTGCCTGGTCCAGGTGAGGATAATCCTTGGTGTCTTGGGTGAGATTGATTTCTTCGGGAATCCAAAAATTATTCATAGCCTGACGATACCAGTCACTAACCCATTTGTAGCGCATATTATTGAAATCATTCAAATTGGTGGTGTTTCCTCCAATCATTCTTCTGTGACGGAGGTCGGTATCTCCCTCAGGATTGAAAAGGGCATTCTTTTTTAATTTTATTGTATTCATGATTTATTGTTGTTTTATATTCTGTCTTCTTGTTTTACTGCTAACTCAAGGCTGTATATTAAAAATAAATTTGTTATCCATTTCTTGTAGGGGCGCAAGCATGGTGCCCCTACAAGAAATGTCTTAGCATGACAATTCAGTACTGGAGTGTTTACGAAAAGATCAGGAAGCACAGCTTTCACATTCTTCTACTTCCAATGATTTGCTGCGGACATAATATACTGTTTTTACGCCACATTCCCATGCCAGCAAATACAGGTTTAATACTTGTCTCAGGGTAAATTCATTGGTAATGTATAGATTCAGACTTTGCGCCTGGTCTATATGTAACTGCCGGATCCCTGCGGCACGGATACTCCATGTCTGATCTGTCAGATAAGCACTTTTATATATCCAATAGGTCTTATCGGACAATGCCGGTGCAACACGTGGCAGCATGGCTCCTTTCTTTTCTTCCAAGAAGAAACGTTTCATTACCGGATCTGTTCCGGCAGTGGTTCCGGCAATGATACTGGTGCTGCTGGTGGGGGCAATGGCAAGAAGATAGGCGTTTCTCATTCCTTGTGTGGAAACCTTTACAGCCAATGCTTTCCATTCTGGCGAATTGTAACCCCGTTTTATAAAATAAGCTCCGGTCTGCCAGTCGCTGCCTTCAAAATAATGATAGGCCCCTTTTTCTTTTGCCAGTTCGCTACTTGCTGCTATGGCAGCATAGTTGATACGTTCGAAAACTTTATCCATAAAACTGAGATGTTCCTCGCTTTCCCAACGAATGCCGCGAACAGCAAGAGCATGATGATAGCCGCTGGCTCCCAAGCCGATACTGCGGTAGCGATGATTGGTAATCTGAGCAAAAGGAATCGGATAAAAGTTCAGTTCAATCACATTATCCAATGCCCGTACTACAGTTGCCACCTTTTCTTTCATTTGTTTTTCATCCTCCAAGGGCAAATGTCCTAATGAAAGGCTGGCAAGATTACATACCACAAAGTCTCCGGGCCGGATTGTTTTGACTACCACTGTATCACCATCTTCCGTACATATCTCTGTAGAAACTGTTTCAATGGAGGACATGTTTTGTGCTATTTCCGTGCAAAGATTGGAGCAATAAATGATTCCCCGGTGCGCATTGGGATTGGCACGGTTCACGGTGTCACGATTGAATGTAAAGGGAGTACCTGTTTCTACAGCCGAACGCAGTATCAGTCTGACGATATCTTTGATGCTCATGCTGCGCTTGGAGAGTCGGGAGTCATTTACGCAATCCATGTATCTTTGTTCCCATTCCTCTCCGTAGTAGTCTTCCAGACAGTATCCTTTGACGGTCATTATTTCATTGGGGCAGAATAAATGCCATTGCTGGTTTAAATCCCGTTTCGCCATACGCCAGAATAAGTCCGGATAGCATACGGCGGGGAAGATGTCGTGCGCTTTCATCCGGTCATCTCCATTATTGGTCCGGAGTTGCAGAAACTCAGGCAAGTCTTTGTGCCATACATCCAGATAGACGGCTACGGCTCCCTGACGCATACCTAACTGGTCAACGGCTACAGCAGTGTCATTCACCAGTTTCATCCATCGGATTACACCTCCGGCCACACCTTTGAATCCGCGTATGTTTCCACCTGCGGCACGAACTTTGCCAAAGTACATTCCCATTCCTCCTCCAAATTTGCTTACCATCGCAAAATTGTCTAAGCTGCGGTAAATGCCTTCCAGACTATCGGGCACTGTATCAATGAAGCAACTGGATAACTGGTGATAAGGTTTTCGGGCATTTGCCAGGGTAGGAGTGGCCATTGTGACTTCCAGACGACTTAATATATCATAGAACTTTTTTACCCATTGCAGTCTGTTCTGTTTTTCGGGCATAGCGAGATGAAGGGCAATCCCTAAATACATTTCCTGCACAGACTCTATAGGTTCGTGTGAACGGGTACGGATCAGATAACGTTTGGCAAGCAGATCCAGTCCTGAATAATTGAAAAGCTTGTCACGTTCGGGACACATGAAGCCGGCTGCCGTTTCTATCTCCTGTGGAGTATAGGAGGCCAAGATATAATTACCATACAAGCCCTCGTCGGTGAGGTAGCGTAATTTATCATAAAATGAAAAGATGCCGGCAGCTTCCGCCTGTTCGGTCAGTTTCTTTGTCAATCGGAAATTCAGCAGACGCGCTGCAATGAATTCCCAGTCGGGAGTTTCTTGTGTTGTCAGTTCTACAGCCGCTTTGACAAGTGCCGCCAACCGTTCCCCGGATGTCATATCCGGTTTACAGAAACTTGTGAATTTCTCTGCGAGAAAGGTTAGACTATATTCCTTCCCGGAGAAGTCTTTTTGTATCTCTTTCAGTATATTTGCTATAGTATCATCACCGGTTCCAGTAATGATTTGGCTAAGAGCTTTTCTTCTTTCTGTGCGTTGCCAACGGTAAAGTATATAGTTTTTGGCTTCTGCATAAAAGCCATGTTCCATCAAACTACGTTCCACTTCGTCCTGAATGCGTTCTACACTACGATTTGCTTCGTTTTGATGCAGAAATAGTTCCACTTCGTCTACTATGGTGTAGACAGCTTCATCTGTTATTTCTTTTTGAGTACTGGCAAAGCTTTTCCGTATGGCAACGGCTATTTTTTCTCTGTCGTAGGATTCTGTTGCCCCATTCCTTTTAATTATTTGCATGAGATGCTGTTGGTATGAATTATTGTATCTTTTCGTACCGCTTCCCTAACCCCACGAGTAGAAACGGCCTTTGATGAATGGCAGGTCTTCTGACTGGCTCCTCATTTCCGATGCCTTCCCGCGTTCTCGTTATGTGGAGTCAGGCAGTGGCAATAGGTACATATCGGAAATTTTATCGGAGTTTCACAGCAGCGGGACTGTCCGGGATTTACACCCGATTCCCTTTTAATCCGGATAGAGGACATCTATTCGGAACCGATTCGGGAACAAAGATAATGAAAATTGGAATTATTACAGCATTGAGTTCGTTTAAAAATCAGAAATGATTTGTAAAATTTGGATAGCATTAAACCTCTTGGGCAAGTTCTATTACCATGCTTCCAAGCAGCACAGCTACTATTTCCATGTACAGTGCTATGAGTAACCAATTGACATATCTCCTGATACCCATTAGCATTTCTATCGGATATACGGGGATGAGATGAAAGATGGTATCTATCGGTTTTGGCGTATCTGAAAAAGGCGGAAATAAATTCCGCCTTTTTCAGATAAATATATTAAGTTGGTTATGCTTCCGGTTGATAGTCTTCACCGTTCTCCCATGCACTGTCATCATTCCAGTTTTCATATAAATGGTTTACCCAAATTTGGCGAATCTCAGGATAACTACCCAAAGGTTTCATATTACATCCGTCTTTAATACCATGATCGGCTCCGGCTTGATCTGTCGGGTGGCTTTCGAATGTTCTGTCTACTTTGAATCCTAATTTCTCCAAACGTTCACGCCAGCTATATTCATTTGTATTGATTTCCACACTACTTACATCGTCATCTTCGGCCATAGCTTCCAATCCCCAAAGATCGTTGTGGGCATGGTCACCGGCAATTGACATGAAAGGTGCAAGATAAACATTTACTTCTGATGGGTTCAGACCGTTCTTTTCGCAATAGCTCATCACCTTAGAGTACATACAGTTGGGATATTGGGTTTTGTCAAATCCTTCTACAGGAATTCTATTAGCCGGCTCTTTCTCTATTTCTTTCGGGAAGAAAAGCATGTCACCATAATCCACAGTACCTACAAAGATATTGTTGTTGGCAGCAAGTTCCTGCAATGCTTTTTCCATGTCAGAATACTTTGTGTTGGCATTGTAATTCTCATCCGGATTACCGTGTCCCATTAGAAGCACGATGTTGTTCTTGCCTGCTAATTTAGACTCATAGTGTTTGTAAAGTATCTCTGCTACATCTTTAGTATCTTCTGCACTGGAAAGAAGGTTGGCACCTTTCAATACATCAATATGCGGATACCATTGAATCATAAAGTATTTTTTTACATCAGTATTCATCAATGAAAGATATTCTTCGCCTGGAATTACGTGCAATGATTGTACAGCCACACGTTTGTATCCTGCATCGCCTATTGCTTTCAACCATTGGTCCAATTCATAACGTGCTATGCCGGTAGATGCTTCTACGCGCCCGATACATGTACGTGAAGTGAATGACATATAAATATCCGTATTGGGGAATTTAGATTTGAAATCCTCAATAATGTCATCATAAACAGTTAGGGACTCATTATAGGTGCTGCCGAAAGTACAGAGTAAGATGGCAGTGTCATGTTGTTTGGTTTTGCTCACTACATCCACAGCAGGATTAACAGTACTTTCTTCATCATCATTGTCGCTACAGGAATTGAATCCTGTGCAAGTTACGGCAGCAACAAAAGCCGCCATCAGATAATACTTGAATTGTTTCATACGAATAAAAATGATTTATAAATTGTTGGTTATTAATTGTTTTTGAATTTAATAAGGGCAGATACATAAAAGTTCTTCCTGGAGTTGATGTAGCACGATTCCGTCCGAAGGGAGTACGGTCTACATAGTCAAATACATTATCTATCCCGGCATTCATCGTTAATGACCACCGTTTCATTTTTAATAATGAGTGGGCTGTGTTGATACGCCAAGTTTGGAATCCGTCGGCATTGTTATCATTGATATAACGTCGTGTAGACTGATATCTGCCATAGATGCCGACACCCAAACGATATAGTTTCCATGAATGTTGCCATAAGACATTTAAATTTGCATTATGGCTGGAAGTGGCATCAATAGGAAGATATTTCATATAATTTATACCTTTGTTAGGATATTGTGCTTTCGGATCAGCATAACTATATCCACCGGCAAGGCTGAGAGATTTTGCAGGATGATAGTTGAAGGTGAAATCCATACCATAAATACGTGCCTTTGTCAAATTCTTATATTGTTTGCTCTTTTCTACTTCAAGAAACTTTTCATCGGGAGTTACGGAAATTTCAACCAACTCAATCATGTTGTGAAGATAATTCATGTATCCGGTTAAACTGGCTTGGAATTTTTGCCCTACGTACTCAATACCGATTGAAGCATATTGTGAGGTTTGTGCTTTTAGATCTGTGTTGCCATGATATGCAGTCAAAGCACCGCCTCCGATAACTCCGGTATAATTATAATAAAGTTCTTTAATAGTGGGTGCTTTGTAGCCTAAAGCATAAGACGCACGCAAATTAATATGTTCTCCGGGTTTATAAAGTCCTGATATTTTCGGACTGAAATTCAACCCTGTTTCCTTGTGTTGTGTTCCTCGTACCCCGGCAGTCAGAACCAGATTTTCTCTGGCTGTCCATTCATCCTGTATATAAGCTGCCAACGTATAAACGGAAGCGCGGTCACCGTCAATGTGATGAGGTGATTCCAAATGATTGTACTGATATTCGATTCCTGCATTTAAAATATGATCCTCTCCAAGATAAAATACACTTTTTACCTGGCCTAATATTTGTTTCTGAATACTTTGTTTGATACGTTGACCGGCAAAGTAGGTGATACGTTCATGGCGGTCATTGTCTAGAAAATAATCAGTATGCTCGTTTAGCTTATAGTCATAGAAGTAACCGTATCTGCCATAAGATAGGTCTGCTGTCAGATAATTCCGTTTTCCTAATTTATATTTACTTCCCACTGCAAATGTATAGTTGCGATAATAAAAATCATTGGCTTGATATTTCCAAGGACCGTGTGTACGCATTACCCAACGCTCATAATAAGTGCCTTCTGCAGTGAGGTCTAGTTTACGGTTGACTTGCCATTCAATGTTCTCGGACAGGGTATAGTTTGAAGAACGGTTTACGGTCAACATAGTAGAGCCGGATTTCAATTGATTCTGATCCCATTGTAGGTCTGTATTCCGCCAACCATCGGTATGCCGGAAGTTGATTCCGGTTACAGATTTTATCTTTCTATAGTTAAAGCCGAAACTGGTACTTTGACGTATATCACCATATTCACCTATGCGGGATGTGTTGGTGAGCTCCATTTTTTCACGGTTACGTTTGGTTATGATATTGATAACTCCGGCTATTGCGTCACTGCCATAAAGTGAAGAAGCGGCCCCTTTTACAATCTCTATGCGTTCTATATTAGCAGGATTTAATTGATTCAAGTCGTTTTGCCCTCCTACATCGCCATTCATTCTTTTTCCATTTATCATGATCAGGATATAGTCATTGTTCAATCCGTTTAGTTGGATATGGCTCCCCATATCACCATCATGAAAGGTCAATGAAGGACTAAGACCACTGAGCAAATCGTCTATACTGCGTGCCTGATATTGTTCCAAAGCTTTGCTGGTTATGACTTCAGTCTGTACGGGAGCATCTTTCAGATAATGTTCAGTACCTGTACCCGTGATGACCACTTCATTCAGTAATACGGACAATTCTTTATCGTCTTTATCTTTGAGAATACTTTGGGCACTTGCAATTTGTGTACCTAATAGTAGAATAGCAGGAAGTAAATACCTCATATTATGTTTTATTTAATTTGCAAAATAAAACATCAAGTTTCCCTCTGATAAAGAGGAATGCCACAAAGGAATAGACGTTGGAAAACGCTTGTTCGAATGGACACATACTTCTAATCCTGGAAGCTTGGTGTTTATTGTTCAACAGACTTAGCAGGTATTCTGGCTTTCCTCTGATTGGAAACCTTCCCATTTCTTCAAATGAAACAGTGGTTTTAGACTATCCAATCAACATCATGAGGATTTACAGCTGCAGGTACAGCCCCGGATTTACACCGGGTTCCCTTGCATCGGGCTATGTGATAGCCCGATTACTAATTCCGTTGCAAAGATAGAGGTTTATTTTATATTATCTTCGATAAGTCTTTGATTTTTTTTAGCTTTTAAATTTTAAAGACAGACTGATGTAGAATGAACGTCCGGGGGTAAGTGTCGCATAATTGCTGTTATAAGGACGGTCATCCATATAATCGAACAGGTTTTCCATGCCGAATCCGGGTTCGATGATTACAGATTTTAAGTTGAAAGAATGGCGTGTGTTTAAATCCCACAATTGATACTCGGGAGCATAACCGTAACTTTTAGAGAAACGCTTGCTGTTGATACGGCCGTTCAAATTTATATTCAACCGATATATTTTCCATGAATGCGCCCATTGGGCATTGATATTGTATGCGTTTTTTATACTTTTGTCGATGGGTTGTTCCAATTCCACATCTTGGGTATTAAGATGAGTGTATCCTCCGCTTAAATTGAACCCGGCACCTAGGTATGCATTGGCGGATACATTGATTCCGTGGACTTTAGCCTCCGCTATATTATCACGTTGACGAACTTCCTTATGACCATATTGCTCCATAGCTTTATCTCCCGTGGCAATCGTATTATAATCTATCATGTCACGAATATTATTATAAAAAGCATTGACTGATACTGAAAAACGCTCATGTACATACTCTGCACTCAATGAGAAATAATTATTCTTTTCCGGCTTTAAATCCAAATTACCTATTGTCAACCTGTCATTTTTTTTAGCTATGTCAGTGGCATAGAGTTCAGACAGGGTAGGAGTTCGGAAACCTGCTGCATAGGAGGCACGGAAATTGAATTTGCCGGGTTTATACATCAGTGCTACATTGGGAGTGGCATGATTTTTGAAATTTTCATGATAAATGTAACGTACACCGATCAAAGCCTGTAGGTTTCTCAGTAACTTTATTTCATCTTGTGCAAACAAGGCCAGTGTATAAGCATCTTCTTTGGCTATATTGTCTGTTTGACTTTTCAAGACATCAACGATATATTCTGTGCCGACTGAAAGTTTGTGCCGGTTACCTAATTTAAAAATACCTTTTATGCTAAGATTGTGATTACGGGTCCGTTTGCGCACTTGCTCTTCACCTGCTTTTCCATTATAGGTTTTATTGTCTTTAAAAAAACAATAAGAGGAAGAAAAATGATCGGCGTAACAGTCTGCGGTAATATAATTCCCTTTATTTATCATGTATTGGGCACCAATGCCATAATTAAAGGTTTCATGCAATATGTTGTAGTCGTATGCTTCATAAGGGCGGCGTGTCTTGTTGTCATAATATCCGCCGCGGGCATAAAAAGAGAGTTTGTCGGTAGCATCGAAAGTGAATTTTTGATTGACAGTATTTGCATAGAAGCCTGTAGAAGCTACTTTCCCGGTTTCTTCCAATTCATGAGTTTTGGAGTTCTCCTCGTATGGATTCAGTTGCCATCCTTCGGCCTGCTGACGGCGATAAGAGGTGTAGGAGCCGAACTTGCCGGTATTGACATCTATGTTTACGGACTGGGTAAAACGTCCTTTACTGGCATAACGGGTATCGCTGGAAACATTGATAGCATTTTTTGCATCATCAGTAATGATGTTGATAACTCCTCCGATAGCATTTGTTCCGTAAAGAGCGGAAGAAGCGCCGTTCAATATTTCAATACGTTTGATTTTGGCAACATTGATTCGAGCATAGGTGTCATCTCCATACAGGCGTTTGCCATTTTCCAGAAAAATGAAATAATCATCAGGCAATCCATTCAGACTCAATGTTGTCCCCATGCCGTTGGTCATACTTGAGAAAGACGGGGTCAGCTTTTGTAAGGCCTCGTCCAGCGATGTTACACTGGCATTACTTAAATCCTTTGCAGTGATAACGGAAACAGGCACGGGACTGTCCGTCATGCGGTGGTGTGTTCCTGTACCGGTTACTACTACCTGGCCTATATTGGTAAAACTGTCTTGTAGCTTGATAAGAAGATTCTTTTCACCTCCTTTTGTCGTGATAGACTTGGGTGTGTAACTGACATGCGTGATTCTTAATACGTGTTTCCCATCAGGGAGATTGCTGATGGAAAACTCGCCTTTACCATTTGTGGTGCATCCTGAAAGGCTTTGATCGATACGGATATTAGCTCCCACTATAGGTTCGTTGGTATCGGCACTCACAATCTTTCCACTGATACTGACTTGTGCCAGTACGTCAATAGCCAGACAGCTTAAAGTAATTGCTGTCAATAATAACTTTACTTTCATCGAAAGAATTTAAGAATTAATAATTCACTTTCCTGACCCCGGGAGAGCATGATTATCTATGTTCGGACTTGGCAGGTTTCCTGGCTTCACCCTGAAAAGCGCCTTCCCATTTCTGGCAAAAGAAACAGTGGCTTGGTGAGAATTGCTTTTCATCAGACGGGTTTCACAGTAGCGGGCACTGCTTCGGATTCTATAACCGAATTCCCTTTTATACAGGCAGAGAAAGGCTGCCTATATCACCAAATCGGGCACAAAGGTAGGCAATTATTTTATATATGTTTTAAGATTAATGAAAAAATGGTTGCTTTTGAAAGAGGTGGGGGATTTTGAACCGTAGGAGTGAATCTAATTCACTCCTACGGTAATATGAATTTGCAATAATTCTGGCGGGATCAGGCAAGTGCCAATATTAATATTTGTGCTGTGAGTACACGTAAAAACATGGTAAGCGGATAAACGGTGGCATAACCCACTGCCGGAGCGTCACAAGAGGTCAAATCATTGGAGTAGGCTAATGCGGGCGGATTGGTGGTGGCTCCGGACAATACTCCGATCAAGGTGTAATAGTTCAGTTTATAAACATATCGTCCTATTATACCTACAATCAGTAAAGGCAGCAGCGTAATAATGGCGCCGTATGCTATCCATACATATCCACCCTCGTTAATGATTGTTTCGATGAATCCTTTGCCGGCTCCTAATCCTACGCAAGCAAGGAAAAGCGAGATACCGATTTCACGTACCATCAAATTGGCACTTATGGTGGTATAGGTTATCAGTTTATAATGTGGTCCGAAACGGCTTATCAGGATGGATACGATAAGGGGGCCTCCTGCCAGTCCCAGTTTTACTGGTTGGGGGATACCGGGGAATAAAAAAGGAGTGCTTCCTAGAATACACCCTAATGCGATGCCTAAGAAAATAGGGATCAGGTTGGGATGATTCAAACGTTTCATGGAATTACCTAGAATCTTTTCGGCATGGGCTACAGCTAGTTCGCTACCCACAATCTTCACCCGGTCACCCATTTGCAATTGCAGGTTGGGAGTGGCCACAAGATCTACACCCGAACGGTTTACACGGGTAATGCTTGCTCCGAAGTTATTCCTGATTTTTAGTTGGGCCAATGTCTTACCGTTCAATTCAGGCTTGGTGATCAGAATTTTTCTGGAGATAAGTTGTTTGTTTTGGAAATCCCATTCCACATTCACTTGTTTTCCAAAAAAGACAGTGATAGCTTCTACATCTATCGGATTGGCGATAACAAGAATCTCATCGTGTATGTGAAATACTGTAGTGGAGTTCACCAGTTCTGTTTGTCTGTTTCCGTCACAATGCCGTATGCGTGAAATCACAAAATCACGGTTTACCAATGGCTTGATTTCTTTTATTGTTTTACCTTCTACGGCTTCATTGCGTATTTCTAGTGAGATAGGGCGTACTGTCAGTTCTTGTAGATGCCCCAATCCCCGTTCCGCATCGGCTTCTTCGGTTTTTGTATTGATGCGCAGGATATATTTCAATGCCAGCAGGGAGAGAATACACCCTACTACTCCCAATGGATAGGCTACGGCATATCCCAGTGCTATTTCGGGAGCGTCTATACCATTCAGATCACTGTTTGCTTGCTGTGCGGCACCTAGTCCCGGGGTATTGGTTACAGCTCCCGAAAGAATTCCTACCATTGTGGTAATGGGGACACCTGTTATGAAATGGAGTATAATGGTGATGGTCACACCTAAAAATACAACCATCATGGCAAGCAGGTTCAGTGTGAATCCTCCTTTCTTGAATGCTGAGAAGAAACCGGGACCCACTTGTAGTCCGACTGAGTAGACAAATAATATCAGACCGAACTCCTTTAAGAAATGCAACAGATGTTCGTCCAGGTTCAGATTGAAATGACCGAATACAATTCCTACAAAAAGTATCCAGGTTACTCCCAATGAGATACCTGCCACTTTTATTTTTCCTAACATGATGCCGAAAGCAATGACCAGTGAAAGAATAAGTACGGAATGTGCTACTCCGCCGCCCCATAAATTAGGGTACCCTTCAAAGAGATTTCTAAAAAGTTCCATAATTCATTATCTAGTTTAATTATTTATAGTATCAATTTTATCATTGTTGTATAGCTGTCATTCTGGCAAAAATGACTGCAAAGGTAGCTTATTTAATTGATAAACCATAAAACTTTAATTGCTTTCTAAGGATATTTACTTGATATGTCGGAATTATGAATTAATCTGTTATTCTAATTTCGATAATTTGCAATTTGCACTATCTTTGTATCCGTTTTTAAAGAAATACTAAAGAATGAAGCCACAATTACTCATAGGGGCCGCTACATCGGGAAGCGGAAAAACGACTTTTACGATGGGGCTGCTGCGGGCATTGCACAAACGAGGTCTGCGGGTACAGCCTTTTAAATGTGGTCCTGATTATATTGATACACAATTTCATACGCTGGCTGCTGACCATGAGTCGGTGAATTTGGATACTTGGATGGCATCAAATACCCATGTACAACATCTGTATAATAAATATGGAGATGGAGCCGATGTATGTGTAACCGAAGGAGTGATGGGATTGTTTGACGGTTATCAAAGAATGCAGGGAAGTAGTGCTGAAATAGCCAGATTGTTGAATATCCCTGTAGTGCTTATAGTAAGTGCGCGTTCTACAGCTTATTCTGTGGCTCCGTTAATTTATGGTTTCAAGCATTTTAATCCGGCTGTGAAGATTGCAGGTATTGTTTTCAATCAAGTGTCATCTCCTTCTCATTTCGCTTATTTACGTGAGGCTTGTGTTGATGCAGGAGTGGAATGTTTGGGATATCTGCCTATGACAGAAGGGTTGAAAATTCCATCCCGGCACTTGGGTTTGACATTGACAGCCAAACGTTCCATGAACACCTTGATAGAACAGGCTGCGGAATTGGTTGGAAAATATGTGGATTTGGATAAGCTGCTGAGTATTTGTCATCGTAATTTCCCGTGTCGGTATACATTGCCTTATAGTTCAGAAACAGGGGTGGAAAGTTTTACTCCTTCTGCTAAAAAGATGAAGATAGCCATAGCGCGGGATCCGGCTTTCAACTTTATCTATAGAGAAAACATAGACCGCTTGTCTGCGCTAGGAAGCATTACTTATTTCAGTCCTGTATATGGTAGTGATTTGCCGGATGCTGATTTGGTTTATTTACCCGGAGGATATCCGGAATTGTTCGCCCGTCAACTACATCGGCGCAAAAAGTTAATGGAAGCATTAAGAACTTATGCAGAGGAGGGGGGGAAAATTTTGGCCGAGTGTGGAGGTATGATGTTTCTCACCCGTTCCCTGACAGCCCGCCAGGGAGGGACTGCATATGCCATGACGGGTATTTTGCCTTTGGATTGTACCATGGTGGGTGCCAGACTTCATCTAGGGTATCGTCGTATAGAATATAAAGGGATGGAGCTTCGCGGGCACGAATTTCATTATTCCAATGTTGTTGCTCCTGACGCTATGCCTTCTGTAGCAAAACAATTTACGGCAAGAGGAATGGAAGTGAGTACCCCGCTTTATAGATATAAAAACGTGATAGCCGGATATACTCATCTATATTGGGGGGAAACGGATATCTTGAAATTATGGAAAGTATGAAACGTATTTATACACGAACCGGAGATAAGGGCATGACAGGAATTCATGGTGGAGAGCGGGTTTTTAAAGATGATATCCGCATTGAAGCTAATGGATGTATTGATGAATTGAATGCTGTTATAGGAATTGTGCGTTCGTTTTTACCTCAGGGGCACGAATGGCAATCCTTGCTTTTTTCAATTCAGAAAAACATGATGGCAGTGATGAGCCATGTGGCTACACCATCAACTATCCGTGAAGGGAATCCTAATATCTTGCCTGATGATTTATGCTCTTTTTGTGAGGAAGCAATGGATACATTGATGGAACAGATGGAGGATAATAGTTCCTTTATCCTTCCCGGAGGAACGCCGGTATCAGCGCAGCTGCAGTTTGCTAGGACGGTGGCACGCCGGGCTGAACGGAGATTATGGACTTTGCATAAACAAGATCCGTTACCGGAGATAATTCTTCGGTTTATCAACCGGCTGTCCGATTTGTTTTTTGTTATGGCCCGTTATGAGATGCAACAACAGACTGGACGGAAGAAAAGTGGCAGTCCTTTGCATATAAAAGAAGAAGAAAGAGATG
>ENA-OQBD01000996-OQBD01000996.1-human-gut-metagenome-genome-assembly--contig:-NODE-996-length-13979-cov-9.177375_pt1 | contig 13979 bp, 11 predicted proteins | sample MGYA00242742_ERZ504543 | MGnify/ENA primary metagenome ERZ504543 (study PRJEB26092, sample SAMD00036239) | human gut metagenome | host: Homo sapiens | study: EMG produced TPA metagenomics assembly of... | reverse complement strand
GCGCCGACGCGCATCACGCCGCCATGTAGAGCCAGAACGCGAGGAACGTGCCGCATACGATGGTGTAGAGCAGCAGAAGCACGCCTCGCGCGTCCAGTGCGGGAATGTTCGCCCACGGTTGCGCGAACGGGCATAATATGAGTCCGGACATGAGGAATGTGATGCCGTTGATGGTCATGTTGCCCCATTTGAGCATGAGCACGACCGGCAGGATGGACATGGCCGCGGTGCTCACCGCGTCAACCAGTCCCCATGCGAGCCCCTGCCATGGCAACGACAGCGAGGCGAAGTTGCCGCCGGTGGCGATGAGGAACGTGCCTGCGAACGCCAGGAGCACGCCGACCAATTCACGCTTGAGGGGCAGTCGTTTGCCGCGCAGGCATACCCAGGCGAGCACGAAGATCAGGTTGAGCGTCTGCAATACGGTGGCGGTTCCGGAGTTCGTCCAGTCGATGGTCATCAGGTAGGAGACCTGCACCAGAAGCACGCAGATCAGTGTCGTGACCAGATATTTCGGATACGATTTGACGTCTTTGACCGCTCCGGCGAGTTTCTGCGGTGTGGTGATGGCCGATCCGACCAGGAAGATCAGGCTGGCGAATAGCGCGCGTACGCAGGAAAGCCAGATCGGATCCAGCTGGTAGTCGCGCATCAGCAGTTTGGCCACGGTGCTGTTCATACCCCACATGGCACCGCCCAGCAATGTCATGCCAGTGCCGATGAGCAGGCTTTTCGGCGTCTGTTCCAGCACATGTTCCGTTTTTTTCGTAGTTTTTTTCGCGGTTTTTTGCGATTCGGAAGTTTTCTGCGATTGCGACGCCTGTCCCGACGTTTGCTTTGCCACGGCCTGTCCTCGCTCTCTCCACGGCTTTCACGGCAAATTCACGGCGATTGTAACGCACACGGTACGCATATTAAACGTCAGTTATGCAAAACAGATTTATTCCGCCAAGCTTGCGTTCGGCGCTGACAAAAAATCGAGGATTTTGCCAAGATATGATCCGAGCACGGCATTCGGCATGGAGAAAATTTCGTGCAATGACTGGCTGTATCGCACTTTTTCGATGGAACCGCCGCCTTCTCGCACACGTTCGACGAAGTCATCTTGTGGTCCGTTGAGCACCCACACGTCGCGTCCGGCTTGGAATAGCAATACCGGAGCTTCGATAGCTCCACACATGTCGGGTTTGAGCACGGCTCGGGAAAGCGCCATCGCCTGGTTTGCCCAATCGAACGTGGCAGCGTTGGTCTGGCACGTCACGTCCGCCAAACGTTGCTTGTGGAACCAGCGGATGCGTGCCTCGGAGGCTCCCTCGTAATCGTCGAGATTGAGGTTTCCGTCGAAATCAGTATGACCGAACACGCGTGATTTGCCGAAGCCAAGCCCGCAGATTACGCCGACCACAATGCGTGCGATCCACGTTGGCATGCCGACCACCGGCGCGATCATCGGCGCGGACAGGACCGCCTTGTCGAACAGCGACGGGTAGCGTTCCAGCACAGCCGCGCCGATGCCGCCGCCCATGGAATGGCAGTACAGGTACATTGGGCCACCATCCGCCGCCTCACGCCCCACAGTCTGTGCAAACGTGGCGAAATCGGCCACATATCGCCGCCAATCGTCAATCCATACCAAACTTGGATTGCTCATATCGTGCGCGGAATGGCCATGCCCGCGATGCTCGAACACGCACACCGAATAGCCGGCCAACAGAAAGTACCACACCATTTCGCTGTATTTGCGTCCGAATTCGGTGAATCCGTGCGAAATGACGACCGTGCCACGAAATACGCCCGAAGCGCCTTCCTCGCGCAACGCGTCGAATGTGCGCGCGTCGTAGCGGTAGTAATGCAACCGGCCGGGGCGCTCCAACTTGGGCAACGCCTTGCCTTCCCAATCGACGGTGGCCGGTTCCATCCAACCTTCCGTCATGCAAGCCTGCAGCGCAGGCAGCACCGTAGCGTCCATTTCGGCGTCATAGCGCGCCTCGTCGATGAGCGTGATAGTCATGGTTCCATCTTAGGCGAACGGCGCCAAGACGAAACCAAGCACAGGCATACGCGCTGTATAACGATGCGTCAGTGCATCAACGGCGTACCGGAACAACCGAATCGTCACCCCCGCGCGCCATCCTCGCATACTATGGAGGTATGAAGTTCGTTTCACTGCTGATGGTGGTAACGCTGTCTCTCACCGGCACACCAACGTATGCGTACGCGGCGGCAACTCCCGTTGACAACAACGGTGATATCTCCGCTGCCCAAGATTCCAACTGCCCAACATGGCTGCAATGGCTGTGCGGAAAAGGAAAGTGATCGCATGATGTCCACGCGGGAAAAGCATCCCAAGATTCACCGCATCGCGCTGGTCGACAATGATCCGCGAGCGCTGGATTCGCTCAGTGCCGTCATTGCCAGCAAAGTGCCGACCGCGTATGTGGTGTGGACGGCGACTTCAGGCTGTGAGGCGATAGAACGTTGCCAGGATGCGAACGGCCATGTCAGTTTGTTGATTCTCGATATGTCGATGGAGGGATTGCAAGGCTCCGCCACGTGTCGTCGGTTGCGTTTGATGGGCCAGCGCATGCCGATTCTCGGTGCAACCAGTTTTTCCATCAATAGTTATCGGGACAAGCTGGTTGAGGCTGGTGCGCAAGGGTTGGTTGGTAAGGAGAATGCCGACCAGTTGGCGCAGATTATTATGCGTATGTGCAATGGCGAGGTGATGGAGGGATTTGAGCCGCCTGCGTTGGCCAATCTGCGTATCAGCAGGGAGGCTGAGACCACTCCCGCGCTTACCGTTCGTGAGGAGCAGATTATTTCCTTGTGCGCGGAGGGCATGCTTGACCGGGACATCGCCGAGCGTTTGGGGATTTCCGAAGCCACCATCCGCAAACATATGCAAAGTATTTTAAGAAAACTCAACTGCAAGACCTCGCGTCAGGCAGTGGCACTGTGGGTGAGGTCCAATGCGCTCTAAACCCGCAACTCAGTACATTGCGTGGCGCAACCGTATGCGCACGCAGCATCCGAACCTGTGGCATCCAATCCGTTTCGCCATTATGCTGATCGTGCTTGCATGGACCATATACGGCGTTTGCTACGAGCCTCCTACCGACATATCTGGCGTGATATGGGTTGCGATGCTGGTTACGGCGCTCGTACTGTCTCCGCTGTTTCTGAAAAGTACATCGGTGGCGATTCTCGTGATTGCCTCCATAGGCGATCTGTTTACTCCCTACGCGCATTTGGGAAATTCTCTTCCCGCGCAGCTTTACGCCTATGGCATGCTCGCATACAGCACTAATGCCATTATCGTGGCAACGTTACTCACATATTACGTTGTTAACATTCTGCTGATTGACCCCCCTGACCCAAATACCAACCCCGTCGCCATGGTCAGCATGTATGCCATGGTGCTACTGCTTGGTCGGACGTTGAGTTGGAGCGAAAAAACAACGCAGAAAAGCTTCGAAGCGGCGCAGAACAAGAATCGTCTGCAGGAATTGGAAAGCCGCGCACGCATTGCCGATGCCATTCACGATGCGGTGACGGGCGATTTGTCAGCAGCGTCGTTTGTGGCGCAACGGCATATCGGTGGCAACTCTAGCGGCCCTGGCGTCGCTGCTGACCCTGCCAACGCAACCACAACTACGGCAACCACAACAGCCGATGCCGAAGACTGGCGTCAAATCAACGAATATATTCTTTCCGCATTGACGAACGTGCATCGCGTCATCGACGAATTGAATATGGACGCCACCACTCTCCCCGGCGACGCCGACGGCGAAGCGTTGGCCAATCTGCTGCGAGCAACACTGGATGACGGCGATCGTCGCTTGCGCAAGCTTGGCTTCAATATCACGTCCATCCGGCACTGCGCGGGCGGCAAGCCGAGCGCATCGCAAGCAATCGCCGAACTTGCCAATAATCTGCTGCGCGAGATCTATGCGAATATCGCACGCCATGCCGCTCCGGGAAGCAAGGTCGATCTTTCGGTGATGCTCCGGCCGAATGCCATCGAAATCACGCAAATCAATCCCATGAAAGAGGACATGGCTGGAGCTGACGAGCGCGATGACGAACTACCGGGCGGCCACGGGCTCGCCTCGTTCAAGAAGCAGCTCGAATCGTATCAGGGCACGCTCACCACGTCTGCGCAGGACGGCAGTTGGACGTTGTTTGCGTACATTCCGGTGACCGTCATCGACGATTCGCCCGGTTTGCTTGAACAAGTGCAGGTTTGACCATAGCTGCGGATCAGGGTTGGGACGAGCCCGATCCACCGATTTCCGTCTTTTTCAAGCCCAGATTTTTTTTGGGGGGATACACAAATGTGGTACCCCCTCGCTTGCGAAGTCGTTTCGCCTGTTTTATGTTGGCATTCGAGAAGGGAACGCGTTCGCCCACGACGTTCGGATGCTTGGCAGTCCGGGAATCGCAGGGGAACGCGTTTTGTCTTCCTACGGCGCTTTGCAGCACTTTCGTTTGCGATGTTGCCGTTACCGTTACTGCACTGTCGTCACAGTGCCGTCACCCCAACGCTTCCGCAAGGAAATCGCGCTGCAGGATCAGCAGATTTTCGGCAACCGTCTCGTCGTTGGTCATGTGCGTGATGCCGGTCAGCGGCAGGAACGTGTGCTTACGTCCGGTTGCCATCAGCGCCTGGCTCAGGCGCAGGCTGTGCGCGATCGTCACATTGTCGTCGGCGAACCCGTGGATGAGCATGAGCGGGCGATCAAGCTGCGGCGCGTCGGCGATGATGCTGTTGCGTTCGTACACGGCCGAGTCAAGGCCGAGATAGCGTTCGGTGTAATGCGTGTCGTACAGCGTCCAGTCGGTCGGAGGCGCGCCCGCGCAGGCCGCGGCGAACGTTTCCGGCGCCTCCAACACGGCGAGCGCGGAGAGGAATCCGCCGTACGACCAGCCGATCATGGCGACGCGGCTGAGATCGGGTTGCGGAACGTTGGCTGCCGCATTCTCGCCAGCCAGCGCTTCCAACGCTTCCGGCAACGCGCGCACGGCGTCGATCTGGTCTTCGAGCGTTACGGATTTCATGGTTTCGTAGATGGCGCGGTCCCATTGCGGGCCGCGTCCGGTGGTGCCGCGTCCGTCGGTGGTGACCACGATGTAGCCTTGGTCGGCCCACCATTGCGCGTCCCAATAGAAGGATTGACTTTCGATGACCTGTTGGAAGCCGGGGCCTCCGTAGGGTTTCATGAGTACCGGCAGGATGGCTTCGTGCGCGTATTCACTATCGGATGAGGGCAGCACGATCGCCGTGTACAGCTCACGTTCGCCGAGTCGGGTGAAGTGCACGTTCGGCGTGAATCCGGGGGTTTCGGCATGGTTTTCGATTGGTGCGACCACCATTGACGCCACGTCCGTACCATTTTCGTCGGTTGTGGCGATGTTCATGCAATGCTGCATTTGCACGGTTGCGTCGTCCATGCCCCGTCCGGTCACCACGCAGCCGTTGCCGGCGCGAGACATGCTCCACTGGCCGGGCGCGTAGGTGAGGGGTTCCCATGTGCCGTCATAGCGGATCGACACCACGTCGAAGCTGCGGGCGTCATGGTCGGAGGCATTCGACTGCCAGAGGAACGGCAGGTCGCTTTCAGGCAGGATTTCAGGAGTGCGCTGCACCACGCACAGCACGTCGTCGTCGGTCACGTCGAGCACTTCGCGCACCTGCAGTCCGGCCGGAGTGAAGGGCGTACCATCAACGGTGAGTCGGTTCGTATCGACGTCCATGTCGTTCATCGCGCAGATCAAGCGTCCATCCGGAGTGAATGCAGGGGTGCCGTGGATGAGGTCGAGCCAGTAGTCGTTGCCGTGTTCCTCAAGCACGCGCGTGGTGCCGGGGCGTTCGCCTTCCGCGTATTCGGGAATGGCGATGGAGAAGGTTTCGACCTCGTCGCCATTGTCGTCGGTGAAGCCGTTTTCCGCGTCACGCATGGTGGCGATCGGCTCGCCTACATGGATGGCGAGCACCTGATCGTGCTGCTGGAGGCGGTCTTGCACAAGGATGATCGGATCGTGGCCTTCACGCCAGCTTACGGCGGCCAGATATTCGTAGGATTCATGGTCCCACTGCACTTCGTTGGCGATTGCCCCGTAGCAGCAGTTGTCGCTGTCGTAGCCGAGTTCCAGCAGGGTCAGCCGCACGTCGGCATTGGCGGTCAACGCTTGCGGATAGCGGTTGGCTTGCGCCGGATTGGTTGGATTCGCGGGGTCCGACAGATGCCAGATCGGTTCGGGGGATTCGTCGTAGGTTTCGAAGAGCACGTATTTGGAGTCGGGTGACCACCAGAAGCCGTCATAGCGATCCATTTCTTCGCCTGCGGCGAATTCCGCCAAGCCGATTTTCCATTCGCCGTTCTGCGGTGCCGAGGCGACCACCGAAATCGCGTCGCCGGTTTCTTCATCGTTGGCGAGATCCACGTCCACCAGATACGTGCCGGTGGTGTACATGATGTGCCGTCCGTCGGGACTGATGCGCGGGTTCAGCACCGGTTTGAGTTCATCTTCCTCTATCGTGATGGCTCGCGTCGCGCCCGCCGTAAGGTCGGTGAGGAAAAGCTGCCCGTTGATGGTGAAGGTCACGCGGTTGCCGGCACCGTCGACGCAATACGAGACGATGCCGGATCCGCCTTCGCGCGCACGTTCGCGTCGCGCCTTCTCTTCCGCCGGAACGTCTTCCGCGTCGGCGTCGGCAAGCAATACGCGCGGATCGGCGAGCGGAATCTCACCGATGTTGCCGCCTTCGTCGATCACGCTCATCCACAGCGAGGTGACGGTGTCTTCCGGACCGTCGGAACGCAGGAACAGCGCGCGGGAGCCGTCTGCAATCACGCGCGCCGAACGCGGAGCGCCGCAGGAAAATCGCAAGGTACGTGCTTTTTTACGGGGGAACTGTCGAATCGCATCTGTCATGCTCCCAACCTATCACCATCCCAATTCCACCTTCCGTGAATTCGTGCATCGTGGAAATCGGGGGCGAAGGTAGTCATATTCGCGGATAAATCCCCCTAAATGATGCTGGGGATGGATTTATGCATGAAATTTTTGCAATTAAAGGACTTACGAATTGGCGCTCGGCGCTCTACCGCGTAGGATGGGTGAGGATAGAAAGGGACAAGCATGAGTGTTCTCGACCGATTTGAGAAAAGCGTGGAAGGCGCCGTCAACGGGGTTTTCGCCAAGTTCGGGTCCAAGGACCTGCAGCCCGTCGACCTTTCCAGCGCTCTGGAACGTGAGATTGACAAAGAGGCCATGCCCGTCACGCGAGACCGTACCGTGGCGCCGAATGAGTACCGTTTCAAGCTGAGCACGCCGGATTTCAACAACATCGTCGAATGGGGCGCGGAAGCGTTGGCCAATGAGCTGGCCGACAACCTCACCCAGTACGCGAAGGACCAGCATTACGCGTTCGTCGGTCCGGTCGTGGTGATCTTCGAAGAGGACCTTGACCTCACCAAGAGCAATTTCAAGCTGACGAGCGAATCCGTGCAAGGCAATACCGTGCCCGTCACCACCGACGCGCAGACCGAAGACTGCCCGATGCTGGAAATCGGCGAACACCAGTATCTGCTCACGGAAAGCAAGACCATCATCGGCCGCGGATCCGACTGCGATATCGTGATCGACGATCCGGGCATCTCCCGCCGCCACATGCAGATCGACATCACCGACAACGGCAACACCGTCATCGCACGCGATCTGGGCTCCACCAACGGCATGTATGTCGAAGGCCATCATGTCGAGGCGGCCACGTTGCTCGACGGCAACACGATCACCATCGGCCGCACCCGAATCCTGTATTGGGCCTCTTCGCAGGATCAGGAGTAACCAACCCCAACCTCGGGAGTTGCCTCTATGCTCACTGAACTTACTTTCGCGATCCTCAAGTACGGCTTCCTCGTACTGCTCTGGATCTTCGTGGCCTGTACGGTGCGTTCGCTGTACAGGGATGTGGAAACGCTCAGCCCGCGCAAGTCGCGGGCTCATCGCCGTAAGGAGCGTCGCGCGCGCAAGGCCGTCGAAGCGCCCGCGCCCGTGGCCGTCCCGGCACCAGTCGTCAGCGCCACATCAAGCGCCAAACCCACCTTGCTGGTCATCATCGATGGCCCCCTTGCCGGCAGTTCCGTCCCTTTGTCCGGCAACACCATCACGCTTGGCCGTTCCGCTTCGAACACCGTGGTTCTGGACGACGAATTCGTCTCGTCCCACCATGCGCGCGTCTATACGGATCCCGCCACCGGCAAGTGGGCCATCGAAGACCTGGGTTCCACCAACGGCACTGTGGTCAACCAGCAGCGTCTGAACGCTCCGATGATTCTCGGATCGCGCGTTCCCGTACGCATTGGCGCAACCACCTTTGAATTGAGGTGACCCGTTTGCCGACTTCTCCCGCTTCACAACCGCTGTTCATGTATTCCACCGTCGTTTCCGATGTGGGTACCGTACGTTCCAACAACCAGGATTCCGCGTTCGCCGGCGAGCATCTGATCGCCATCTGCGATGGCATGGGAGGCCATGCGGGAGGCGACACCGCCTCCACCATCGCCATCCGTTCATTGGCGCATATCGAGCAAGACAACGTGCAGGGCGATGTCCAGATTATCGCCCACATGATGGAAACCTCGGTTATGGCCGCGCATGACGCGATCGTTGGCAAAGCGAAGCGCGAACGTCGTCTCGCGGGCATGGGCACCACCGTCACGTCGGTCGCATTGGTGGCCGGATATTGGGTTTTGGCGCATATCGGCGATTCCCGCGCATATCTGCTGCATGACGGCCGTCTGATCCGCATGACGTCCGACCACAGCTACGTGCAGCATCTGATCGACACCGGCCGCATCAGCGAGGCCGAGGCGCGCAACCATCCGCAGCGCAACGTCGTGATGCGCGTTCTGGGTGATTTCGATATCGATTCGAGTCCGGACATCGCCATACGCAAGGCACATCCGGCCGACCGCTGGCTGCTCTGCTCCGACGGTTTGTGCGGCGTGCTTGAGGATTCCACATTGCAGGAGGTGCTGTCCGCCTGCTCCGATCAGGAGGAGTGCGCGCAACAGCTGGTTTCGATGGCGCTTCGTGCCGGCAGCACCGACAACGTCACCGCGGTCATCGCCGACGCGACGCTCGCCCTTGACGCGGACGCGTTCGATCTGCCGCATCAGACGCCATTGGTTGGCGGCGCGGCCAGCGCAAGCCTTGAGCCGATCGCCGACATCATCAACGAGCCGGTCGCATCCGCTCCCGCACTGCGCGAGGGCAAGAAGTCGCCGGCCGCCCGTGCCGCCGCACTGCGCAACGGCAAGAATCCCAACGAGGACGACAATCCTCCGGAACAGCGCGTGGCGCAACCGTCCACGGTACGCGAGGAGAACGGCGACCGCACCAATCCCGACACCGGTGAAATCCCCGTCGTACAGAAGGACGACGGCCGCATTTCCGCCGATCCGAACGATCCGGAAGTCGCCAAAGCCATCCGCAACGAGCATATCGAGCAGCGCAAAACGAAGCGCACGCGCACCCGACGCAACCGTGTGATCGCCATCATCGTCACCATCGTGGTACTGCTGGGACTGGCGGGCGGCGCGTTCGCAACCTACCGTTGGAGCCAAACCAAGTACTACATCGGCGACGACAACGGCGAAGTGGCGATTTTCCAAGGCGTGCCGACAAGCCTGTTCGGCTTCCAGCTGTCGCACGCCGTCACCGACACCCATATGAAGACGAGCGAACTGCCGCCAAGCTGGCAGGAACAGCTTGCGCAGGGCATTTCCTTCGACACGTACGGCGAGGCGAAAACGCATACGCGACTGATCAAAAAGCAGTTGAAGCAACAGCAGGACGAAGCCGCGCAGAAGGAACAAGACAAGGCAAACGGCGAATCCGACAACAAATCCTCTGGTACGACTTCCGACAAGTCGTCGGGCAAATCAGACAAATCGGACGACGCTTCGGCAAACAAGTCAGGCGGTGACCAGTCATGATGGCAACCCGTCTGAAGCAATTCGGCCTGCTGCTGTTCAGCATGCTGATTTGCGGCGTCGCGTTCTTCCAGATGTTCGAACGCACCACCGGCGGTTTTCCGCAGAATTATTTGTGGATGCTCGCTTTTGTCGGCGCGTTGTTCCTGACTTCCTGGGGATTGCCGCTGCGTTTCCAGCCGTATGCCAACCAGGCGATCATGTGTTGTGTGATGGTGCTGACTGGCACCGGCATCATGATGATCGCCCGCATCGACCAGGATTCGAACACGTCCGTCGCGTTCAAGCAGTTGCTTTGGCTGTCGATAGCGCTGGTTTTGGCGAATCTGCTGGTGATCTTCATGAAGGATTACCGTGTGCTGAGGCGGTTCTCGTACGTCAGCATGGTGATCGGTTTGGTGTTGCTGCTGTCACCGATGCTTCCGGTGATCGGTTCCGAACAGTATGGCGCGCGCATTTGGGTGAAGATTCCCGGTTTGGGATCGTTCCAGCCAAGCGAGTTCGCGAAGCTGTTCCTCGCGTTTTTCTTCGCCTCCTACCTGTATGACCACCGCGACCAGCTGGCGGTCGGCGGCAAGAAGGTGCTGGGCCTGCAGCTGCCGCGCATCAAGGATCTTGGGCCTATCATCGTGGTGTGGATCGTGTCGATGGGCGTGCTGGTCGTGCAGCATGATTTGGGCACGTCGTTGATGTTCTTCGCCATGTTCGTGTCCATGTTGTACGTGGCCACGGGGCGCACCAGTTGGATTGTGATTGGTTTCATCGCGTTCGCCGTGGGCGCGTTCGCCGCGGCCAATATTTTCAGCCATGTCGGCGCGCGCGTCGACGCCTGGCTGCACCCGTTCGACTCGGCGCAGTACAACAAGGAGTACGGCGGATCCTACCAGCTCGTCACGGGTATTTTCGGCCTAGCATCAGGCGGCTTGATGGGCACCGGCCTTGGGCAAGGTCACCCGTCGCTCACTCCGATCGCCAACTCCGACTACATCTACGCGGCACTTGGCGAAGAGCTGGGCCTCACCGGTCTGATGGCCATTCTGATGCTCTATCTGCTCATCATCGCCGCCGGGATGATCACTGCGATGAAAATCAAGGATGGGTTCGGCAAGCTTCTCGCATCGGGCCTCGTGTTCACCATGGCCTTCCAGGTGTTCACCGTGGTGGGAGGCATCACGTTAGTCATCCCGCTTACGGGTTTGACTCTTCCGTACATGGCCGCCGGCGGATCCTCACTCATAGCGAATTACATGTTGGCAGCACTCCTAGTGGTGATTTCCAACTCGGCGAACAAACCCGAATCCGATATCGATAGCGACACGTTCCAATATGAGGCGATGCAGGCGCTGCGCGCCCGCAAGCAGAGCCGCGCCCGCAGAAGCGTCGCCTCCGCGCAATCGCAGGCCTCCACACAGGCCTCCACGCAGGCCTCCGCGCAATCGCAGGCCACTGAAATCATCTCCACGGAGACGCCGGTTTCAGGCACGCCAGTCGTACCACCCGCTCCCCCATCGGGCACGCCGAACGTATCGGACAGCATGTCAGAGGGGAGCCAAGCATGAATAAGTCACTCCGCCAACTCTTCACCATCGTGGTGGCGCTGTTCGTCATCCTGGGCATGTCCACCACCATCATCACGGCGATTCGCGCGAACCAACTCAACAACGACCCGCGCAACACCCGCGCCCTCTACCACGAGTATGGCGCTCCGCGCGGTGCGATCCTCGCTTCGGACGGCTCCGTCATCGCCAAATCCGACCCTTCGAACGACGCGTTCTCCTACCAGCGTTCCTATACCGCCGGCGAACTGTACGCGCCGGTCACCGGCTTCTTCTCGATCAGCCAACGCGGCTGGAGCGGTATCGAAGCGTCGCGCAGCTCGCTGCTGTCGGGCCAATCCGACCAGCTGGTATGGCAGCGGTTCAAATCGCTGTTCACCGGTCAGGAAAACAAGGGCGCGACCATCGAAACGTCCATTGATCCGAAAATCCAGCAGGCCGCCTACAACGGTCTTGCCAACAATGACGGCGCGGCCGTGGCCATCGAAGTGAAAACCGGTCGTATTCTCGCCATGGCAAGCACGCCAAGCTACGACCCGAACCAGCTGGCGAGCCACGACACGTCCGAAGCGAACGGCAATTATTCCACGCTTTCGCAAGACGAGTCGAATCCGATGCTCAACCGTGCCACCTCGCAGCTGTATCCTCCGGGATCCACGTTCAAAACGGTGGTGGCGGCGGCCGCGCTGGAAACCGGCGAATACCAGACCGACACCGAGATTCCGGCCGGATCGAGCTACACGCTTCCGGGCACGGTCACGCAGTTGACGAACGCGGTGTCGCAGGCCGACGGTTCGGACGGCAAGATCACGTTGGAAGACGCGATGGCGTATTCGTCGAACACCGCGTTCGCCCAGCTGGGCGTGGCTTTGGGCGATGACAAGGTGTCGTCCATGGCCAAGAAGCTTGGTTTCGACAGTCCGATCACGGTTGACGGATCCGATTCCACGGGCACGCCGTGGATGAGTGTGGCGTCGAAGTTCCCGACCGACACGACCGACGACAAGCTCGCTTTGGCGTCCATCGGCCAAGGAGACACCGTGGTGACTCCGCTGCAGAACGCGTTGGTGGCGGCCGCCGTGGCGAACGGGGGCAAGGTCATGCAGCCGACGCTGGTGGATCGCGTGCGTTCCTCCGACCTGTCTGTTATTTCGCAGACCAAGCCGCAGGTGATGAGCCGCGCGTTCAGTTCGGGCACCGCCAACAAGCTCACGCAGATGATGGAGGCGGTGGTCACCAAGGAGAACCCGAATCTGGCCATCGACGGCGTGCAGGTGGCTGCGAAAACCGGCACCGCGCAGATCGGTGACGGCAATATGTCCATCGACGGCTGGGTGGTCGGCTTCGCCCCGGCGGACGATCCGAAGATCGCAGTTGCCGTGGTGGTGCACAATGTGGATTTGTATGGCTCGTTCGCGGCGGGTCCGATTATGAAGGCGATGATGCAGGAGGCGCTGGCAGAGTGAAACTGATTGAAGGACAGCTCATCCACCGACGCTACAGGTTGGATGCCCGTCTGGCCCAGGGTGGCATGGGCGAAGTGTGGAAAGGCTATGATATCCAGTTGGGTCGTCCCGTGGCCATTAAGGCGTTGCGCGGCGACTTGGGCGTCACGCAGGAGGCCAAGCTGCTTCGCCTGCGTGCGGAAGCGCATAATTCCGCCAATCTTGCACACCCGAATATCGCTGCGTTGTTCGAATATTACGAACATGACGGCATCGGCTTCCTCGTTATGGAGTACGTGCCCAGCAAGTCGCTGGCCGACCTGTTCCACGAGCAGAACGGCCCGATGGAACCGACCCGTCTGCTGCCGATTCTCATCCAGACCGCGCGTGGCCTGTTCGTCGCGCATTCGCATGGCGTGATCCACCGCGACGTGAAGCCTGCGAACATCATGGTGTCCGATTCCGGCGAGGTGAAGATCACCGACTTCGGCGTCTCCTACTCCACCAATCAGGAGCAGATCACGCAGGATGGCATGGTCGTCGGCACCGCGCAGTACATTTCCCCGGAGCAGGCGCAGGGCAAGCATGCCACGCCGCAATCCGATATCTATCGCTTGGCGTCGTCGCCTATGAGGGCCTGTGCGGACACCGTCCGTTCACGGGCGCCACGCCGGTTGACATCGCCGCAGCCCATGTCAACAATCCGGTTCCGCCGCTGCCTGACTCCGTCGATGTGCAGCTGCGTGAATTCGTCATGTCAATGCTGGCCAAGGATCCCCTTGACCGTCCGAGGACGCGTTGACGGTGTCGCGCACATTGTCCCGCATCGACGCCGTCTGCTCGACCAGCAGACACAACTGGCTGACACGATGGTGGTGCCTACAGGTGGAAGGCTTCCGCGCCGCGTGGTCAGCAGACCTCCATATCTCCTTGATCACTGATGGGAACGGAACAGGGATCGAACATCAACATGCCTA
>ENA-OQBD01000995-OQBD01000995.1-human-gut-metagenome-genome-assembly--contig:-NODE-995-length-13982-cov-3.511729_pt1 | contig 13982 bp, 14 predicted proteins | sample MGYA00242742_ERZ504543 | MGnify/ENA primary metagenome ERZ504543 (study PRJEB26092, sample SAMD00036239) | human gut metagenome | host: Homo sapiens | study: EMG produced TPA metagenomics assembly of... | reverse complement strand
AAAAAGGGAATATATGAAGAGTTACGATTATCTTATCAGTTATAACATTAAGCCGTCCGTACAGCGCATAGCTATTATGGATTATTTGTTGGCTCATAAAACTCATCCTTCTATCGATGAGATTTATTTGGCGCTATGTAAGGATATTCCAACCTTGTCCAAGACTACAGTGTATAATACACTGAAACTCTTTGTCGAGCATGGAGCAGCTTTAATGCTTACAATTGATGAAAAGAATGCGTGTTTTGACGGCGATACTTCCCTACATGCTCATTTCCTTTGCAAGAAATGTGGTAAAATATTCGATTTACCCTATAGTAATGAAGTGAAAAAAGTAGAGCAAATTGATATGAATGGATTCAAAGTGGATGAAATTCACCAATATTATAAAGGTATATGCCCTGCTTGTTCTAAAGAAGATTAAGAAAGAAGTTAAAAAGGATAGAGAGTAGATGATTAACTAATAAATAAAATATTGACTAACTAATGAAAAAAAGAAATTATGAAAAAGTTTATTTGTACAGTTTGTGGTTATATTCATGAAGGTGATGCAGCTCCTGAAAAATGTCCGTTGTGTAAAGCGCCTGCTTCTAAGTTTAACGAAATGGTAGAAACAGAAGGTGGATTGGAATTTGCAGACCAACACGTTATCGGCGTAGCAAAAGGTTGTGATGAAGAAATGATTAAGGATTTGAACAACCATTTCATGGGTGAATGTACAGAAGTTGGTATGTATTTGGCAATGAGCCGTCAGGCAGACCGCGAAGGTTATCCTGAAGTTGCTGAAGCTTTCAAACGTTATGCTTGGGAAGAAGCAGAACATGCTGCTAAGTTTGCTGAGTTGCTGGGTGACTGTGTGTGGGATACAAAGACTAACTTGGAAAAGAGAATGAATGCTGAGTCAGGTGCTTGTGCTGACAAGAAACGCATTGCTACTCGTGCAAAAGCTTTGAACTTGGATGCTATTCACGATACAGTTCACGAAATGGCTAAGGACGAAGCTCGTCACGGCAAAGGTTTTTGAAGGTTTGTACAACAGATATTTCAAGAAATAATATACAATTTGCTATAGTATAAATGGAGAGAGGGGGAGCAATTATTATTGCCCCCTCTCTTTTATTGGTTATATTTAGATTAGAGATGTGTAGGGCTTGTTTCTCATTCTTTCAGTAACACTTCTTCAATGGCTTTCCTGAAAGTAGCTTTATTGGCTGCTCCTATAATGATTTGGTGGCTGTCCCGTTTTGGGGGCATAAATGATGATGGTGGGCAGTGACTGTATTCCCATAACGGCAGATAATTCTTTTTCGTTGTCTGTATCTACTTTCGTAAATCTGCAATTCGATCTTTGTATTCTTTGGCCAGACTTTTTGAGCAGAGGGGCAACCATACGGCAGGGACCACACCATGTGGCGTAAAAATCAATAACTGCCGGTTTCTCTCCTTTGTATTTCCAGTTAGTGGAACCGGAAGTGTAGTCAAATATATTATCCAAGAACATTTGTTTGTCCATACGTATGACTTTTCCTGAATTTTTATCTGACTTATCCTGGACAGGAGTTTGGGCACTGAGATATCCCGTTAATCCGGCAGTTAATAGAATACATGTGATTGTTTTCTTCATATTTTACTCATATTGGGCTAGAATAGTGCTTAAATCATTGGCACGCATTACACCGCTTTGTCGCCACAATTGCTTACCGTCTTTAAAAATCATTAGTGTGGGAACTGACTGAATCTGATAGTATGCAGCAATTTCTTTATGTTTGTCTACATCTACTTTGACAATTCTTACTTTTTCCCCTTTTATTCCTTTTAATTCTTCTAAAATAGGTTTCATGGCTTTGCAAGGTCCGCACCATTCAGCAAAAAAATCAACTAATACAGGGATGTTTGAGGTGATTAAATCTTCAAATCTTTCCATAATGTTCTCCTTTCGTTATTTTTATTATAATAAAAACGTTTATAGGGTGCTTTTTGTTTAAAAGTAAAGCCGGAACAGTAGACTGTTCCGGCTTTGCATATATAAGGTTGATGAACTATTATTTTTTTTACAGAAGAGGGAGTATAACGTGCATTCAGTCCGTCAATGATTTCTTGTGTGATGTTGTATGCCGGATTAGCGTATAGCAAGTTGTCAAATCCTGTATTGCTGATAATCAGATCATATCCTTTGTTCTGATTATAAATTTTCAAGAATGAATTGATAGAATCACGTAACTGCAAGCTGTTCTTTTGGTTTTCAGAAGCTAGCTCGTCGCTTAGTTTCTGTTGGAGTGCCTGCAGTTCTTGTTGTTGCTTCATCAGTCTCATCTGTTCTTGTTCAGCACGTTCACGTGTAGCAAAGCCATTATTTTCCAGTTTGCGTTGGAATTCTTTAGCATCAGCATCCAGCTTCTTTGCTTTTTTCATTTAAAGTAGTGCGGATATTTTCTTCTTTCTGTATCATCACTTCATTTAAGTCATTCCAGAAATTGTACTTAGTCAACAGTGAATCGATTTCCACATAAGCTATTTTCATGTTTGAGGAACCTGCAACGCCGGCAGCCGGAGCAGCGGAAGAAGTTGCAGCGTTGTTGTTTTTGTCGCTACATTGTGCGAACACTAACACGATGGCTAGCGCTAGAAATCCATTCAGGATGAAATTTGTTCTTTTCATAATCTTTTTCACGTATTATTTATTAATTATTATCCGTTTTGCTTTGCTTTTCAATTTCGGCTATGGCATTTTTATTAGGTTTGCGTGCTTCACGATCTTGTGATTGCACACAGCCTATTCCTTTTTTACGGAGTGCCTTATTACCGCTTACATGCGTGTTTGGAAACTTTCCTTTTAGAAAGATTCCGATAGACAATAATGCTATACAGATAGCAACTATTAACACAGTTATAAGGATAGTATCAAGCATTTCTATTATTTTTGTGGTGCAAAGTTAGTGTAAGGCAAGGGAAATGCCAAATTTATTGAAGCATTTCGTGTCTGCGGACTAAATTTGCATAGCAAATATAGAATTTTGCAATGATTTAGCTTTCTCTTTTTTCATTAAAAAAAGAGGAAGTGTCCTATTTAAGAGAATTATTTAACCATTTTTTGCAAATTTGGAAACTGAATTTTCCTAAACGACATGATTATGAATGAAAAGAATTTAAAGCCTGCATCTGTCTTTTATTATTTTGAAGAGATATGTAAGGTACCCCGTCCCTCTAAAAGAGAGGAGAAAATAATTGCTTATTTGAAAGCCTTCGGTAGAGAACATGGTTTGGAAACCAAGACAGACGAAGTAGGCAATGTATTAATTAAAAAGCCTGCCACTCCGGGTAAGGAGAATTTGAAAACTGTGATTTTGCAGTCTCATATAGATATGGTTTGTGAAAAAAACAGTGATGTGGAGCATGATTTTCTAATTGATCCTATTGAAACAGTGGTGGACGGTGAATGGTTGAAAGCCAAAGGTACTACATTGGGGGCGGATAATGGTATCGGTGTGGCGACAGAATTAGCTATATTGGCTGCTACTGATATAGAGCATGGTCCGCTGGAGTGTCTTTTCACGGTGGATGAAGAAACTGGATTGACAGGTGCTTTTGCATTGAAGCCAGGGTTTATGACTGGTGATATTCTGATTAATTTGGACTCGGAAGATGAAGGAGAATTATTTATCGGCTGTGCCGGTGGGGCAAATACTACAGCGGAATTTACTTATCAGCCTGTTTCTGCCCCACAGGATTATTTCTATTTCCGTGTGGCGGTCAAGGGACTGACTGGTGGGCACTCCGGTGATGATATTAATAAAGGTAGAGCGAATGCCAATAAGCTGCTGAATCGTTTTCTGACCCAGTTGGCTTCTAAATATATTTTATATTTATGTGAGATTGATGGTGGAAACCTGCATAATGCCATACCTCGTGAGGCACAGGCATTATGTGCGGTACCTATGAAGGATAAGGAATCGGTTCGTGTAGATTTGAATATCTATACTGCAGAACTGGAGAATGAATATGCTGCGACAGAACCGAACTTGAGAACCGAACTCTCTTCTGAATCCCCTTGTAAGGAAGCGATAGATATGACTACTGCCGGACACCTTCTGAGAGCTGTTTACGCTGTGCACAATGGAGTGTATGCCATGAGTCAGGATATTCCGGGATTAGTAGAAACTTCGTCTAATCTTGCTTCCATCAAACAGGTAGAGGGAAACAAGATTAAAATAGTGACTAGCCAGCGCAGCTCCATTCTTTCATCACGCAAGGATATGTCCGAGATGATCCGTTCTGCTTTTCTTTTGGGAGGTGCTGAAGTAACAACTGGTGAAGGCTATCCAGGGTGGAAACCGAATACGGATTCTCCTGTTTTGAAAGTTGCGGTAGATAGCTATAAAAAACTTTTTGGTGTGGAACCTAAAGTAAAGGCAATTCATGCCGGATTGGAGTGTGGTTTGTTCCTTGAGAAATATCCGTCACTGGATATGGTTTCTTTTGGACCTACTTTGCGTGGTGTTCATTCACCTGATGAGCGTATGCTGATACCTACTGTAGATAAATTCTGGCGTCATTTGCTGGATGTATTGGTTAATATACCGACAAAATAATTTATATGAAGAAAACAATTTTATTTCTTTGTTTGTGCTACCTGGTAGGGGTAACGTATGCACAGGAACCGTTTCGGGTAATGTTCTATAATGTAGAGAATTTGTTCGATTGTCAGCACGACACGTTGAAAAATGATTATGAATTTTTGCCAGATGCTCCGAAAGGATGGACACAAGCGCGCTATCATGATAAATTGGCTAAGATAGCTAAGGTTATTATTGCCACCGGTGAGGAAAATGTTCCCGATTTGGTGGGGCTTTGTGAAGTGGAAAATGATCATTGCTTGAAAGATCTGACAGAAAACTCGCCATTACGCGAGGCAGGTTATCGTTATGTCATGACTGATTCTCCTGATGAGCGTGGTATTGACGTGGCGTTGCTTTATCAGCGAGGAAGTTTTAAGTTGCTGGGCAAAAACAGCCTTTCTGTTCCTTATAAGGAGATGGAACGCCGCCCTACACGTGATATCCTTCATGTGATGGGGCAGGTAGCATCAGGTGATACTTTGGACGTGTTTGTGTGCCATATGCCGTCTCGTGCCGGTGGTGAGGAAAAAAGTGAGCCTTATCGTCTTTTCACTGCACAGATATTGAACATAGCGGCAGATTCCATCATGAACCTTCGCCAGCATCCCAATGTGATGATAATGGGTGATTTTAATGATTATCCCACTAATAATTCGATAGCTAAAGTATTGGGTGCCGTGGCTCCGAAAGGTGAAGTACAGGCTAAGAAACTGTATAATCTGATGGACGGACGCAAGGAAGGTACTTACCGCTATCGGGGTGAATGGGGAATACTTGATCAGTTGATTGTTTCCGGATTCCTGTTGCAGGGACATGACGGTATATGTACTTCTTATGACAAGGCACAGATTTAAGACATCCGTTCCTATTGGAAGAAGATGAAAAATATGGTGGTGATATCCCATCACGTACCTACTGGGGAAAGAAATATCATGGTGGCTATAGCGACCATTTACCAGTGTGTGTGGACTTTGAAATTGGAAAATAGGGAGAGAATTAGTGGTTAGTGATGAATGGACTGCGCTATTATGCCACAGGTGTTAATCACTAACCGCTATATATTTTTATTCATGATGATAAGGACCGTTATTCAATATAGTCATCGCCCGGTATAGCTGTTCTACGAAAATAAGGCGTATCATTTGATGTGAGAAGGTCATCTTGGATAATGAGATCTTTTCTTGGGCTGCATCATATATTTTGGGTGCAAATCCGTATGGCCCCCCAATGATGAATACTAACCGTTTGTTTACAGTGTGCATTTTGCGTTCTATCCAGTTGGCAAATTCTACGGAACGGAATTCTTTTCCATGTTCATCCAATAAAACCACTACATCGCCCGGCAACAAAGCTTTCAGAATTAGTTCTCCTTCCTTCTCTTTTTGTTGCTCCATACTCAGGTTTTTGGTGTTCTTGAGTTCGGGGATGACTTCCATATCGAAAGAAATGAAGTGCCTGGTACGTTCCACATAATCATTGATAGCGGTGATATAATGTTTTTCGACAGTGCGTCCTACTACTAATAATGTAAATTTCATACGTTCTTTTCTGGTTTACTTTGCAAAAATACGGAAAATCTCTACCTTTGCCTATCAATTCATAAAAAAACGATAACATTATGGACGAATTAGTAGTAAAAGACTTAATAGACAGACTGATAGACCTGTCTTTTGCTGAAGATATAGGTGATGGGGATCATACTACCTTGTCATGTATTCCCGCAGATGCAATGGGAAAATCAAAGTTGTTGATTAAGGAAGAAGGTATTTTGGCAGGCATTGAAGTGGCTAAAGAAGTATTTCGCCGTTTTGATCCCACAATGAAGGTGGAGGTGTTCATTCAAGATGGAACTCACGTGAAACCGGGTGATGTGGCTATGGTGGTGGAAGGTAAAGTTCAGTCACTTCTTCAGACAGAACGCTTGATGCTGAATATCATGCAACGCATGAGTGGCATTGCTACTATGACCAATAAATATGTGAAGAAACTGGAAGGTACGAAAACTCGTGTACTTGATACCCGTAAGACAACTCCGGGTATGCGTATCATGGAGAAGATGGCTGTAAAGATAGGAGGAGGAGGCAATCACCGTATCGGTTTGTTTGATATGATTCTGCTGAAAGACAACCATGTAGATTTCGCAGGTGGCATACACAATGCGGTGTCCCGTGCCAAAGAATATTGTAAGGCAAAGGGTAAGAACTTGAAGATTGAATTGGAAGTGCGTAACTTTGACGAATTGAATCAGGCGTTGGCAGAAGGTGTGGATCGTATTATGTTTGATAACTTTACACCTGAAGATACTCGTAAGGCTGTAGAGATAGTAGGAGGTCGTTGCGAAACCGAGTCTTCCGGTGGTATTACTTACGATACTATGTTGCCTTATGCGCAGGCAGGAGTGGATTTCATTTCTTTCGGTGCGCTGACTCACTCCGTGAAGGGGCTGGATATGAGTTTCAAGGCTTGTTAATATTGGTATCATTTTATGACCTGTTGAACGAAGTAAAGAATCTGAATGTCAGTTCTTTATTTCGTTCAAAATAATAAATGGCAGGCCTTGTTTGCTCTAACAGTTTATATGTGTCCGCTATTTTTGTTTTTCTCCTTGAATTGTGAAGGTGTAACCCCTTTCATCTGTTTAAATGAAGTACTGAAATAGCGCGGATAAGAAAAACCTACTTCATAGGAAATCTCGCTAATGCTCAGATTGGTATTTGCTAAAAGGTATACAGAGCGTTCTATGCGTAGTCTGTTGATATATTCATTGACCCCTAATCCGGTAATTTGCTTTACTTTATTATATAAAGATGCACGGCTCATGGCCATGGTATCTGTCAGGTACTTGATAGATAGTTTTTCACTTGATAGATTCTCATTGATAATTTGATCCAGTTTTTTTATGAAATCTGCGTCAGCACTGCTGAGTGGAGTTGCTTCCATTGATTGAGGATATGAAGCATCTGTTATTTCTTCCAAGTCTTTCTCTTTTGTATTTTCTTCTTTATTTCCCAGTACATTATAGAGGACGGTTTGGACAAAATCGCCCATTTCATCTCTCATTTCCTTCTTTTTCTTATGAAATACCCAAAGAGCTATTTTAATGGTAAAAAGAATAAATAAAAGAGTACATATCGAGAAAAACCAACTACTTTTATACCAGGGTGGAGTGATGACAATGTTGATTATGGGTACAGGAGTAGTGTATTCACCATCTTTGGTGCTGCTTGATACCCAGATTTTATATTTACCTGGTGACAGGGAAGATAAAGAGAGTTCGGAGTCGAAACTTTCGACCGTTTGTTTTCCTCTGCCTGATATGGTATATCTGAGCAAGTTCTTTTGGAAGATATCTTCATTTTTTACACATATATGAATGGTCAATGAATTGTAGTTCCATGGAATATGAAGTGTCTGATTCTTCATTTGTTTCAGATAAGAACATCCGTTAAATTTAATATCTGCCAGACTTATCTGAGGTATTTGCGTTTCAGACTGAGGAATATTGGTATTGATTTTCACCAGCCCTTCTGCACCTCCCAAATAAACAAAATTGGGATTGGATAGTGTGTAGTGGGCAGCTAGTATGTCGTTAGGCAGAAATCCGTCAGAACTGTTCCACAACGTGAATTTCTTTTCTTTAATCAGATAAGAAAATAGTTTGTTGTGTGCACAAATCCATAATCTTCCTTTTTTGTCGCCAATGAGGAAAGATATTTTTTCAAAATAGTTGGTATGTATATGGTGGAATTTTTTGTGTATCATATCATAACATCCCAGACCTCGGTCCGTACCTATCCAAATAGTACTATCCTGATAGGCAAGAGCTGTAATTGTCTCCTCTGGGTCTATTTCACATAAAAGGCTGATACTGTCGTTTTCTTGAGGTACATAAAATATTTGATTGACACGTTTTAATAATGAGAAATGCTCATTGGAATAGACGAGACGCAATGCATCCGTATTTTTCAGATTGTTGGTGGGCATTAAAGAGAATTTTCCACTTAATGGATGGTATACCCATGGACGGTAACTGATAATGTAAATTTTATCATTGGCTACTTGATGGGCCAATGGAAGATAGCCATAGAAGCATTCTTTGTAATTTGTACCTTCATCAACAATGGTAAAGGGGCGGTAAGTGCCGGTTATTTTATTGAAAATAAATATACCCTTTGTGTAAAGAGATACCATCAACTCCTTTTCAGATATTTTGGCGATAGAGGCCACTTTGTCTCCGTAGGTCGAAGGAAAATGGGTAAACTGATCGGTGTGTGGATCATATAGATTAATACCTCCTCCATCTGTACCAATCCATAATTTGTCATCGTCATCTTCATATAAGGAAATGATAGACTTATCGCTTAAACCGTTGGAGTTGTTCAGGGCTACATCTTTATAAGTTCTTATATAGGTTTTCTTAATGTTAAAGATACCCCCTCGGACACTACCTGCCCATAAGTTCCCGTTTCTGTCCTCGTATAATAAGACAATAGAATTGACAGGCAAAGAGAAGTTGTCTCCAGCCACATGACACATTACTTTGATTTGGTCGGAGTTCATGTCAAGTATATTGATACCTCCTCCGTCTGTAGCAATCCATAATTGTCCTTTATGTTCGATGATGTCTAGCACATAGTTGTTGTTTAAAGAAGAAGTCTTTGATGTATAAGACTTTACTATCTTGCCATCTTGGTTGTAGCAATAAATCCCATTGCCGTAAAAAGAGGCATATACATACTTGTCTGATACTACATAGAGCGAAATCAGTAGATGATGGATATCTGATGTGAAACGGGTGAGCTGTTGCGTGCAACAATCATAGAGATAGATACCTTGTTCTTTGGTTCCTATCAGTATTTTAGTTTTTTTTCAACTGAACCATTTTTTGTATCCGGTATTCGGATATATCCAAATTCTTCTTCTGGCAAATATAGATGCTGTCCATGGTCCGGCTTTTATAATTATAGCGGAAAATGATATTCTCACTTCCAAACAATATACCTCCTTCAATGCAGAGGGAAGAATAAATACAATTGTATCCAGTAGGCGTGAAATTATGATTATCGCTGTTATATAAAACCATCTCTTTGGAGGTGGCCACCCAGATGGTACCTAATGAATCTTCTACTATGTGATTGATGTAATTGTTAGGTAAGGATAGGGAATCACTTTCATGGTGAATGAAGGTTTTAGTTGCTGCTGGAATAATAGTTCAGCCGCTCTGAGTACCTATCCATAGTCTTCCTTTCTGATCCATTGTAACGGAGGTAACAGAAGCTTGTGATAATCCTTGATTAGTGGAAGTTGGGTGAAAGAGTAATTAAAGTCTTGTCCACTTGCAATTGACACCCCTCCCCATATAATATATAGTATAAGTAGAATTCGGTACATCTCTTATGATTTAGAACAAAATTAAACTTTTTTCCTGATAGAGAAAAGCTTCACAAATCTTTTTTTTAGATAAATAAGGAACTAATTTATATGATTTTTGATTTTTATCGTATTACTTTTTAAAATTTAGACGATAGTTGATTTGTTTTATACGCACACGGACCCCTCTTGAGGGGGGATATAGTTAATTTTGCTGCAAATCATCAAACTTAGTTTAACCTTAAATGATTTAAGAATTTTATGAGGAAAAAATTATTGCCGTTAGGTAGGCTGTTCGAGTCTGCGTGGTACAATCCAATTTTGAAAGCTGTACCAATGAGTATGGGTATATTGATGTCGGGTAATGCCGGGTATGCAATTGCCGGAAATATGAGTGACAACGTAGTAATAGTACAGCAACAGACAATTTGTGTAACTGGTACAGTTATTGATGCGAGTGGAGAACCATTAGTCGGTGTAAACATTGTAGAGGCAGGAACCGTAAATGGGGTTATCTCCGATTTTGAAGGTAAGTTTACATTGAATGTGAAGCCCAATGCTACGTTGAAGATCTCTTATATCGGATATATTGCTCAAAATATATTGGTAAAAGGGCAAAAGAATTTGACTATAACCTTACAGGAAGATACTGAGACTTTGGATGAAGTGGTTGTGGTGGGTTATGGTACAGTACGTAAGGCTGACTTGGCAGGTTCGGTTTCCGTTTTGGATAGCAGGAATTTTAAGGACCAGCCCATTACTCAAGTAAGTGATGCGCTTCAAGGGCGTGTTGCAGGTGTGAATGTGGTCAGTGATGGTGTTCCGGGTGGTTCGGTAAAGATTCGCATTCGTGGTACCAATTCCATTAATAAAAGTAATGATCCCCTTTATGTCGTAGATGGTATGGTTCGTGAGTCGGGTCTTGAAGGTATAAATCCGGAAGATATTCAAAGTATGCAAATTCTGAAGGACGCTTCCTCCACTGCTATCTATGGTTCACGTGGCGCCAACGGTGTTGTTATCATTACAACCAAGAGTGGTGTGAAAGGGCAGACTAACATCACTTTTGACGCCTCGGTAGGAATCTCTCAGGCTACCAATCTTCCCAAGATGATGGATACCAAAACTTATGCCCAAGCACTTGTTGATTATGCGGGTATTAGTGCGAGTGAGGTTTCTGATTATTTGGATGGCAGTAATCCCGGTATTGATTGGACGGATCAGATGTTCCGTACAGGTGTGACTCAAAACTACAAGCTTGTCTTTTCAAAAGGCTCTGAAGGAACTCAAACGTATGTTTCCGCTAACTATATGGGTGATGAAGGTGTCATTGACAAAAATAGTTATGAACGTTATTCGGCTAAAGCCAACATTAAGATCTCTATGGCTAAATGGCTGGATGTTACTGTCGATTTAAACGCATCTCATGGTGTTGGTAAGGGTATTGGGGGATTGGAGATGTCAGGTTATAATCCCTTGTGGATAGCCTTTAATTCCTCTCCGACCATGACTATGACAGATAAAAATGGTTACTATAATTGGGACCCTTATGGTACGATTCAGGCTAATGCTTATGGTATAATCGCAGCTAGCGAAAGTGAGCGCCGTCGCGATGTGTTCAGCGGACATATTGATCTTAAATTCAATATTATCAAAGGCTTGACTTTTACAAGCAGCAATGGGGTTGATTATTATAATAATACTTCCTATAGCTTCACACCACAATCTGTAAACGGTGCAGGAAAGAATAGCATGGGTAACAGTAATTTACAGCGGATGTTGCTTCAGTCCTCAAATAACATCACCTATAATCATACCTGGAATGACAAACATTATTTGACCGTAACAGGGGTTTGGGAAGCAACAAAAAGTACGATTCGTAATATGGGGATTTCCGGTTCTTCACTTCAAGCTGAATCAGTAGGCTGGTGGGATGTGAAGAATGCTGTCACACGTGATGCAACCAACGGCTATTCGGATTGGGCATTGCTTTCAGGGGTAGGACGTGTTATCTATAATTACGATAATCGCTATATGCTGACTGGTACGTTTCGAGCCGATGGTTCCAGCCGTTTCACCAATGATAAGTGGGGGTATTTCCCTTCTGTAGCCGTTGCATGGACTGCTTCCAATGAATCGTTTATGGAAAGTACCCGTGACCTTATCAGTAATTTGAAGATACGTGCCAGTTATGGTGTTATAGGTAATCAGGATATTGATCCTTATTCAACTCTTGCAATCCTTAATACGACTACCACTTATTTCGGTAATTCTTCAGGAGTAACCGGTTATTGGGCCAATACGCTTGCAACTCCTGATATAAAATGGGAAAAGACAAAGCAGTTTGATGTGGGTTTCGACTTGGGCTTTTTTGATAATCGTATTGACTTGAGTGTGGATTATTTCAATAAAAAGACATCTGATGCACTTCTTTCAACCAAGTTGGCTGATTATTTGGGTGGAACTTCTTATTTGATTAATGCCGGTGAGGTTTCCAACCAAGGTTTTGATATTGCTCTTACTGCAAATATCGTTCAAAGCAAGGATTGGAGTTGGTCAACCACACTTAATGGTACTTACTTGAAAAATAAGGTAACAAAACTGACTGCTCAGGAACCCATTATTTATGGTGGTTCTTTCCAGTCCATTATCACTGATTGTACTATTATTAAGGAAGGTGAAGCGATCGGTACTTTCTTTGGTTATCGTTGGGCAGGAATAGACAATGAAGGATATGACACTTTTTATACTGCCAATGATGAAATAACACGTAATCCGTCTACAGATGATCGTGTTGTGCTCGGTAAAGCAAGTCCCGACTTTACACTGGGATGGAACAATTCGCTGCGTTATAAAAACTGGAGCTTGAATGCATTTTTCAATTCATCTTTCGGTGCCAAACGTTTGAACGCCCTCCGTTTTGCCATGAACTCTATGATTGGTAATTCACGAATGTTTACTGATGCGGATTTTTTGAAGGAAATAGGTAAGACGATGCCCGATCCCCGTGTTGAAAACAATCAATATCTGGGCAATTCGACCAAATGGGTGGAGAATGCAGATTATTTCCGTTGCGAGAATGTGACTTTAGCTTACGATTTTCCGAAAAGCATGACCAAAATAGCCGACCTGCGGCTCAGTTTCAGTATTCAGAATCTCTTCACTATTTCCAGTTACAAGGGATCCAATCCTGCTGGTTACTCTTTTTCAAGTGACTATGGTGATCGTGCAAATGGTATTGATACGGGTACTTATCCTACTCCTAGAACTTTTACTTTTGGTGTACGTATGAACTTCTAAATGATTGACAATTATGAAAAATAAAATAGTATTAGGCTGCTTTATTGCAGCATCTATGTTGGCAATGCCTTCTTGCAGTGATTTTCTGACTGAAAACCCGAAAGGAAAATTAACCCCTGAAAATTTCTTTTCCAATCAAAACGAACTGGATATGAGTGTTTATGCCCTATATGCCAAAGTACAGGCATCCCAATGTAACTCTAATCCGATGATTGTGCAATGCCAGGGAGATGACGTAACCTCAACTACGGGATCAAACAAGGGTGCTTATCTTTCTGCAGATGCCTTTGAATCTCCTTCTGACACAAAAGGTCTTGAAGGAACTTGGAGTCGTTTTTATACGATCATCAAGGCAGCAAATTTAATCATTGATAATGCTGGAAAGGCTATGACTTCTCAAGAGGAAATCAATATTGCTCTTGGTCAGGGTTACTACTGGCGTGCATTCGCTTATTTTAATTGGTGCGTGTTTTTGGTCCGTTGCCTATGAATCTTCATAATTTGCCAGACAACAATTTGACACCTCTATCGACGGTTGCAGAAGTATATGAGCAAATCGTGTCAGACTTGAACGCTGCCTGAAGCCTGTAACCTGCCGGCTAAATATACGGAAGCTAACCGTTCCATTGAAGGACAGAATATTTACGTTTCAGATCAGACAGTAAAGGCGACTTTGGCAGCTGTTTATATGGCGAT
>ENA-OQBD01000994-OQBD01000994.1-human-gut-metagenome-genome-assembly--contig:-NODE-994-length-13984-cov-4.895504_pt1 | contig 13984 bp, 14 predicted proteins | sample MGYA00242742_ERZ504543 | MGnify/ENA primary metagenome ERZ504543 (study PRJEB26092, sample SAMD00036239) | human gut metagenome | host: Homo sapiens | study: EMG produced TPA metagenomics assembly of... | reverse complement strand
ATCCCCGACTGCATCCACCCCGGACCAATGACACCTTCCTCTGGCGTCCCTCTATACATCCGCCTCACAAAATCCCGACAACATCCATCCCGGGCCAATGTCACCTTCCTCTAGCGTCCCTCTATACATCCGCCTCACGAGTCCACAAGCCCTTCCCGGACCCGCTCCGTAAGACTGTCTCCACCCTTACGATACCAATCTTCCACAAAAGAGTCAAAAGAGCTCACAGGCATCCTCCCCATAATGATCTGGATAAATGCGTTCTTCTCCAGCAAACGCAAAGTCTGAGGAATCTCCCCGTCACCATCCCCCAGATACTTCTTCTCCGGAGCACGGTAATTCGCATCCACCAGAAGCCCCACCGCCGAAATCCTGGACTTATACGCCGCCCAGGCCTCTACCGAAGGCACCTCCGCCTCAAGATACTCCTTACACGCATCAAAATAAGACGCCTCAATGGCACTGAGATCCTCCCTGGTCTTCTCATCGCCCGGACTGTAAAGAACCTCACGGATATGCTTTGTCACTATATAAGTAGCCTCATTATAATCCACATTGATCATTAGCGGACGCGCCGTAGGATCCACATTCAAGGCAAAATAAGTGTTCATCTCATCCGCATCCTCTGCCTCATATCTGGAATGGTCAAACAACACACTCAAAATCTTCATTGCAATCTCCGGATGCTCATACCCTTTACGCACAACTACATATTTATTATCTCGAAACGTAGAGTATACCTCCACAGTCCGCTTTACATCCGCAGTCAGATAATACGGTTCCCAGTCTGCCTCTTTATTCTTCCGATACTCATCCATAAGAGGATTATTCGGAGTCCACCAGAGCCCGAAAAACGCTCCGCATTTTCCATTCACCACAAGATCACGGATATTATTCTGTGCACGTAAAGCAAAATCCGAATCCAGTATTCCCTGCCTGTAAAGCTCTCTGAGACACCCCAGAGCCTCCTTTGTCTCCTCCGTCAGCGATCCATAGACAATTTCTCCATCTGCATTTTCAATCCACTGCTGCGGATATGCCCCGAACTTTTCAAACACAGAGTCCACCGAATAGCTGGTGCTGACCGTGCCCACAAGTCCCGGATCACAGACAAGTCCCACAGGATCTTCACCATCCTCTGCACCCATCCGGTTTTCCTGAAACGCACGGATCACTGAAAAAGCCTCTTCCAGTGTCTTCGGTTCTTTCAGTCCCAGCTGCTCCATCCAGTCATGTCTCAGCCATAAAAGCTGCTGCCCATCATCAATGGCAGTCTCCGGAAGTGCATACAGTTTTCCGTCAAAAGTCCCGGATGCCAAAAGTTCCTCTCCATAGCTCTCATACATTTCCTTTATTTTATCGGAAGCGCAGCTTTTGTATACTTCCGTCAGATCCTCGATAAGATCATTTTCAACCAGTTCTTCCAGAGTTTCCCTGTCCGACACCAGAAAAACATCCGGAAGATCCCGATCTTTGACCAGGATGTTCAGGGCTTCGTCATACCGCTCCTCACTCTCCATAAAAACATTCTTATTCTGAATATTCAGTGTTTTTTTCAGATACCGGGTATATGCATTGTCCTCATAAGTCTGCCCGTCCGGAAGATTAGAATTATTAGCCCCTTTCATCTGTCCCAGAGTATAAGTTACAAGCTCCGGATATTTCCCCAGAGGCGTGGTTTCTGCCTGTTCCCAGCTCTTACTGCTCTTTTCGGACAGAACATCTATATCTGTTTTTTCCATTTCTGCAGTTCCTAAAGAACACCCCGTCAAAAGTGCCAGGCTCAGTATCGTACTCAGAAATACCACTGTTTTTCCCAGACTAAGTCTCATCTTTTTTTACCTCTTTCGGGATCCTCATATCAACGCTTGTCCCCTCACCTACCTTGCTCAGGATCCGGATGGCATATTTCTCTCCATATAAAATGCACATACGGTCATTGACATTTTTAAGACCATAGCCTTTTGCCTGATATGTGAGCAGCTTTTCTGCCTGCTCCTGCTCCATCCCTATTCCGTTATCTTCAACCCGGATCACTACATCTCCATTCTCTTCAAAGAAATAAAGTTTCAGAAGCTTTTCCCCTTCCTCCTTCACATCCAGGCCATGCTCCAGAGCATTCTCAACGATGGGCTGCAGGGCAAGCTTCGGAACCAACTCCTGCTGAACAGACGGATCGATATTCCACTCCACCTTAAAATCATTGTCATGCATGATCAGCTGGATTTCCAGATAAGCTTCGATATTCCGAATACAGGTTTCCACAGTCACCATATCTGCTCCCTTACTGAGCGCTGTCCGGTAAAATGTAGATAATGCCAGTGTCACACGGCTGATCTCCTTCTGACGGCTCTTAATCGCCATCCAGTTTATAATAGAAAGAGAATTATAAAGAAAATGAGGATTGATCTGGGCAGTCAGCGCTTTCAGTTCAAATTCCTTCAGAGCGATCTTATTTTCATACACTTCTTCGATCAGTCGATTAATTTCATCCATCATATGGTGAAAGCTTCTCACCAGCTGTCCTACCTCATCTCCGGAATCACTGTAAACCGTAACTTCACGGCTTCCCTGGTTCACCTGTTCCATATTTCTGGTAAGCTGCTCAATCTTTCTGGTAAACAGCTTGGAAAACGTCATTCCAAGCACAATGATGATCACAACGCAGAAGCCGATCAGTGGGATCTCACTGATCAATACTTTTGAAACCGAGCTCTCGATCACAGCCGGAGGTTTGTAAAAATAATAGGTCCATCTTGTTTCATGTCCGCTGCTGCTGACATAGGTATATTCTTCCCTCAGACGATCCAGCTTTTTTGCGGTTTCTTTCTGTGCTGAAATATCACTGGCCGCCAGATTTTCTCCATGATAGACGATATTTTGCTGATCATCCACCACAAAGCCTCCGGAATTCCGTTCAATAATATTAGCCAGAGGCTGGAATACTTTTCCGTAATCCAACAAAATACAGAGCACAGCCTCCCTGATCTTACCATCATATATTTCCCTGACTGCCGCAATCTGACGATTATCCCGGTCCACGATCCACTGAACCGTCACGGTATTATTTAATTTGTCACTCCACCATTCCCCATCAACCTCTGAAAGCGGAGCCAAGGTATATTCATGGCGCACGGGAATGCTTTCTGCAAAAAGATGTATCCCCAGAATTGCTTCGTGGTAGGATTTCGGCACCGTCAATAGCGGATCCACAACTTCCGTATACTGTTCATATGCAGTATAACGATCCATATCTTTGTTGAAGATCACCTCCTGGATTTCAGGAGAATAGGTAAGATAATTCAAAAGGCTGGCATAAATTTCGATCTGCCCGTCAATGTTTTCTCTGGTCTGCTCCAAAATGGAGTACATATCCTCCATCTCATTTTTCCGTACAAGACTACTCATACGACTGTGACTATACAGTGCCAACACAGTCATCGGCACCAGGGATACCACCACAAGAAGATTTGTCAGCTTGTACCGGTATTTCATATTATTATACTTCTTCAGAAGACTCTTCATCCTCATTGTTTCCTTTCCGATAGGACTCCGGGCTGCTTCCGTAATATTCCCGGAAGCTCCGGCAGAAATACGAAGAATTGGCAAATCCTACCTGCTCGCTGACCATGGCTACTTTCATGTTGGTGGTTCGTAGAAGCTCCTTGGCCTTTTCCATGCGGAACACACGGATAAAACGATTCAGGTTCATCCCCGTCTCCTTCTTGAAAATAAAGCTGAGATAGCCGGAAGAAAGATATACTTTTTCTGCCAGTGTTTCCAGATTCAGATCTTCCGCATAGTGATTGTAAATATAATTTTTGACTGCTGCCACCTCATCTCTGGATTCGCTCATGGAACGGTCCAGGAACTCCTCGTACTGGCGGATAATTTTTTTCTGTAACCTCAATGATCTCCTGAATGGTAGAACAGCCATACAGATGATCCACCTCCAGATCCAGCCTGTGCTCTCCGGCAAAACGATTCTCCTGAAACAGCTCCCTTATCACATTGGAAAAAACAAATTTCACATACATGGCCGAAAACTGGGTATTGGACTGATATTTGGATGCCAGGCTGCGGAAATGGCTCCACAGCTGCTTCACATCCTTTCTGGAAATATCTTCTGAGATTTTTTCCATAAGCCTGGAATCCTGCTCCTCTTCTCCGGTATTTTTTTCCTCGTCCTCCTCGCTGGTGTAGACATGGATATCCGGATGATAAAATTTTTCTTCCATCTGCTGCTCCAGCTGTTCCATGATTTCCGGCAATTCCTGATATCCGTCAAAACGCCGGCTTACAGCCAGATGAAAGCGAACAGGATGAAGGCGCTTCAGAAGATTATAGACATTTTTTGCCACAAGGACATAATCACAGTACACATCCTTAAAAAGAAGCAAAGACTGACGGCCATTAAGATTCAAATAGAAGAAAGAACGGCGAAGCTCTTCCCGGATCTCAAGGGGAACCTCATCACTGGCAGAATCAAAAAAAGCTTCATCCGATTCAATAAGAATTGCACAGTGCCACTGCTCCCAGACAGAAAAATCCACAATTCCTTCCGCTTCCTTCAGACGCTCCTGATCTCCGGAATAAATGTAGCCCAGCAGAAAATACTGCTGAAGAAAGCTCTTTTCTTTTATGGACTGCTGCTCTTTATTTTTCCGGGATGCGATCTCCTTCTGGATCTTCTGTATGGTGTCATGAAAGCGGTCCGGATCCACCGGTTTCAGTACATAATCCGTCACACCATAGCGGATCGCCTCCTGAGCAAAAGCAAAATCTCCATAACCGCTGAAAATGATAATTTCCAGATCCGGATATTCCTCTCTTGCTTTTTTTGAAAGCTCCAGACCATCCATATGCGGCATTTTGATATCTGTCAGCATCAGATCCACCGGATGCTTTCTCAGCTCATTTAATGCCAGCTTGCCATTAGCCGCCTCATAAATTTCCCACTCTCCCTCCTCCATAGACAGAAGAAAGCGGATTCCGTCACGTTCCAGTTTTTCATCATCTACCACCAAAACTCTGTACATTCCTCACCTCGCCAAATATGGCCTGATCCACGTAAAAGCACGCAGATCAGGCCGTTTTTCTTTCATTTTAACATTATTCAACTAATTTGTCAGCCCTTAACAGCTCCTGCAACCACACCTTCAATGATATATTTCTGGCATGCAAGATAGAAGGCAATGATCGGAATGATGGAAAGGACAAGAACGCCCATCATCGCTCCCATATCAATGGTTCCGTAACCGCCCTTCAGATACTGGATGGCAATGGAAATGGTTTTATATTTCTTGATATCAAGTACCAGATATGGAAGAAGATAATCATTCCAGATCCACATGGTTTCCAGGATCGCTACAGTTACACAGGTCGGTTTCATAACCGGAAGAACCACTTTAAAAAATGTCTGGATCGGGGTACAGCCATCGATCATGGCAGCTTCCTCGATCTCGATCGGAATGGATTTTACAAAACCGCTGAACATAAATACCGCAAGTCCTGCTCCATATCCAAGATAAATGATGATCAGTCCCCACGGAGTATTCAGTTTCAGGATGTTTGCGATCTTGGAAAGAGTAAACATTACCATCTGGAATGGTACGACCATGGAAAACAGGCACAGCATGTACATGGTTTTTGTCAGCGTGTTGGTAACACGGTTGATGTACCAGGCACACATGGAGGTACAGAGCAGAATTACCGCAACAGAAAATACTGTGATAAATAATGTCCATCCAAATGCCTGGAAAAATCCGGTTTTTGTGAGACCATTTACATAGTTTTCCAGACCTACGAACATTTTATCCGTTGGGATTGCAAAGGGATAACGACTAATGTATGCTTTTTTTCTTAAAAGAATTAATCAAAACCAGAAGGATCGGGAAAATATAAGCAACAGATACCACACTCAGGATCGCAGTCCACAGACCGCTGAATTTTACTTTTTTATTCATTACTGCTGTACCTCCTTACTTCTTGTGAGACGATTCTGGATCATGGCAATTGCTCCAACCAGGATAAAGAAGATCACGGCCTTCGCCTGTCCTACACCTTCCCATCCGGTACGTCCATAGAAGGTATTGTAAATATTCAGTGCAAGCATTTCTGACATATTGGAAGGCTCACCATTTGTAAGAGCAAGGTTCTGGTCAAAAAGCTTGAAGGAGTTGGTAAGTGTCAGGAAAGTACAGATGGTGATGGACGGCATGACCATAGGAATGATCACATGCTTCAGAAGCTGTCCTTTGTTCGCACCATCGATCTGTGCAGCCTCGATCAGTTCACCCGGGATATTCTGGATACCTGCAATGTAAATGATCATCATATATCCGATCTGCTGCCAGCACATCAGGATCACAAGGCCCCAGAATCCGTAAACAGAAGAATATGTAAGTGTTTTATTGATCTGAAGAAGCAGACCGTTTAACAGAAGCTGCCATACATAACCAAGGATGATTCCACCGATCAGGTTTGGCATAAAAAACTACAGTACGGAATATATTGGTTCCTTTGATCTTCTTGGTCAGAAGCAACGCAACTGCAAAACCGATCACATTGATCAGAACTACTGATACAACCGTAAATGCGGTGGTGTACCATAATGCATGTCCAAAGGTTCCATCCTCAGTAAAAATCTTCACATAGTTCTGTAATCCCACGAATTTTGCATCCGTTACTGTGGTAAATTTACAGAAGGAAAGATATACGCCCATGATAAAGGGAACGATAAATCCAATGGTAAATGCCAGCAGGGTAGGCAGGACAAAAACCGGAAAATACTTTTTCATCATCTTATTCTGCATGTTTTCTCTTCCTTTCTCCTGAGGATGCATCCTTCCCTACTTTACACATCCTCTCTTCATTAAAAGAGGCAGGCGGAAACCGCCCACCCCTTCGTGATCACGTTTCAGTTATACCTTATCAGCCTTCATTTGCTGCTTTGTACTCTTTTGCCCATCCGTCAACAAATGCAGTTTTCACAGCATCCCACTCGCCGGTACCCTGTGCATACTCAAGCATTGCACTGCCGACCTGGTTTTTCCACTCTTCAGAAGGCATGGTTGTAAAGTTCCATGAAACCGGAGTTTTACCAGCTTTTACATATTCGTCGGCTGCTTTTACAAGCGGATTTGCAGACTCATAATTCTCATCAAAGGTCTTGAATGGTGTTGTAAATCCCATTTCCTGGCTTATAGATTCTCTTCCTTCATCACTTGTGATAACCCAGCTGAGGAAATCAAGAGTTGCCTGGATATCCTTCTCATCTGCTTTTTTGTTTACGCACCAGTAGTTCTCACTGCCTGTGCAAAGTCCCTGGTCCTCTTCACCATCTACACCAATATAGATTGGAAGCATTCCCATATCCTCGTCTGCTACTTCGTTATCTTTGATGTTATCATAAGCCCAGGTTCCATTCTGATAGAACACAGCCTCTCCAAGACCAAATTCAGCATTTGCATCATCGATAGTCTTGCTGGAAAGAAGGCTTGGCTCACAGGTAGAATCTGTGATATAAAGGTCAAACAGGTTCTTGAAGTTGTCAAGATAGGTCCCTTTGATCGCATCTGTGGATGTGATTCCGTCTTCTTTGTACTCATAATAGATTGGAAGGTTTGCAAGGTGTGTCTTGAAGCGCCAGTCACTGGAAGAATCAAAGCCTGCGGAAGTAAATGCACCGTCAACTCCAAGGTCATCTTTCTTAGCCTGGATATCATCTGCAACCTTCTTTAATGTCTCAAAATTGTTGATCTCATCTGCAGACTTGATCACAGCGCCATCCATCTCACAGTATTTCTTAAGAAGCGCTTTGTTGTAAATAATTCCATATGTTTCAATTACATAGGCGATACCGTCAACTGCACCGCTGTCCTCCTTCAGTACGAAATCGTCACTCTCCACATTTTTGTAAACATCGCTGTCTTTCAGGTCATAGCAATAATCCTTCCAGGATGCAAGTCCAACCGGTCCGTTAACCTGGAACAGTGTCGGAACCTCATCCTTGGCCATCTCTGATTTCAGAGTAGACTCATAAGTTCCGGAAGCAGCTGTAACAACGGTAACCGGTACACCAGTCTCATCGGTGTATTTCTTTGCCAGGTCTGACCACTGATCTGCCTGCTCCGGTTTAAAATTCAGATAATAAACAGAGCCTTCACTGTCATCCCCTTTTGCCATAGCAGGAACTGCCGGGAGCATGGTAGCTGCCATCAAAGCTGCAAGACCAAATGCTGTTGCTTTTTTCATTCTCATAATCGTACCTCTCCTTTACCTTATATGATATTCAATTTGTTTCGCGGATATGCTTAAAACGTCCATTTCGCATATTCCTGACCGATAAGCTTCAAATCAGCTTCTCGATTAACTTGATATTATTGTAAATCGAAGAGGTCATTTTCACTATATAAAAAAATCAAGAAACATGTTGATTTTTTTATATAGTAAAAATATTGATATTTTACCATGAAAAAAGAAGCCGGAACAGGCTTGCTCCCATTCCGGCTTCTTCCATATATTATTTTCGATTCATCATGCTTTATTGACAGATCCGAAAAGCTCCATTTTCTCTTTAACAGTAGCTTTGATCGCTTCTGCTCCAGGTGCAAGAAGCTTACGTGGGTCATATCCTTTACCCTGCTGATCCTTACCCTCTTCAATGTATTTACGTGTAGCTTCAGCAAATGCAAGCTGGCACTCTGTATTTACATTGATCTTGGAAACGCCAAGGCTGATCGCTTTCTTGATCATGTCTGCCGGGATACCTGTACCACCGTGAAGAACAAGCGGCATATCTCCTGTCAGTTTCTGAATAGCATCCAGAGTCTCAAAGCTTAAGCCCTGCCAGTTAGCCGGATATTTTCCGTGAATGTTACCGATACCAGCTGCAAGGAAGTTGATTCCAAGATCTGCAACTCTCTTGCACTCCTCAGGATCAGCGCACTCGCCCATACCAACAACACCATCTTCCTCGCCACCGATGGAACCAACCTCTGCCTCAAGAGACATGTTGTGCTCAGCAACGATCTTAACCAGCTCTTTAGTCTTAGCTACGTTCTCATCAATCGGATAATGAGATCCGTCGAACATAATGGAAGAGAAACCAGCCTCAACACATTTCAGGCATCCATCATAGCTGCCGTGGTCAAGATGAAGAGCAACCGGAACAGTGATGTTCAGCTCTTCCATCATACCGTTAACCATACCTACAACAGTCTTATAACCTGTCATGTATTTACCGGCACCCTCGGAAACACCAAGGATTACAGGAGAGTTGAGCTCCTGAGCTGTCTGAAGGATAGCTTTTGTCCACTCAAGGTTGTTGATGTTGAACTGACCAACTGCATAATGGCCTGCTTTTGCTTTTTTCAGCATTTCTGTTGCATTTACTAACATGATAAAATCCTCCTAACCTGTATTAGGATACGGAAAAACCGTGTCCTTTATATCCAACCGTACTCATAATAGCAGATTTCCTTTGGTAAGTCCAGTATTTTACCAAAAATGCTGATGCTGTGGGAATTATTATTTTTTTTGGAGAAAAATGCTTGCAATTTTATCAAATGTTATATATAATACATTTGTTGTTCACGGATGGATTCCCGAGTGGCCAAAGGGGGCAGACTGTAAATCTGTTGGCACCGCCTTCGAAGGTTCGAATCCTTCTCCATCCAGCGAATTTAGCTCTTACATCTTTGCGATGTAGGAGCTATTTTTTTGTGCAAAAAGAAAACCGCAAATGGGGCCGCAAAGCCGCGGCCCCTCTGCACACCCTCGGGCTTTTTTAAGGAGTTCTTGGTTGTGGATGAGGGGAGGGTGTTGACTTGTGTCTGTATGCTTGGATATTGGATGTGGGACGCTGTGCCGATCTGGTTCCTGTATGCTTCGGTGTTGGTTGTGGGATGCTGTGCCGATCTGGTTCCTGTATGCTTCGGTATTGGTTGTGGAGCGTTGTGCCGACTTTTTTTCTTATATGTTGTGATTTTTTTTGTCACTGGGCAGGATGTACATTCGCTTCTATTCTCTGTTCTCTGCGGTTGAATTTTCAGCCGGGGATGTGGCAGCGGTATGGGCTGCTGCGGAGGAGGTGTGATACTGCTTAGGCTGCGGGGATCGGCGTTATTGAGACAGGGGCTGCTGTCTGAGCCAGAGGCGAGTTCTGCCCCTGTCTCAATGTTTTTAGCCGATTTCCGGAGCCTTATCAGTATCCGCCGACGGAGCCCTGCCCGTACCGCTGCCACATCCCCGGCGTACGGTTCATTCCATCCACCACAATAAAGGATTGAAAATAACAACCTGTGCGGTTCATCCCACCACACAAAGAAAAAAGACGGCCACCCCAAAAAAACGAGACAGCCGTCCTTTCCTCACACATCATACATAGGAAATCGAAACACCGAAAAAAAAAATCTATTTGTTAACTCTGTTAACCGTATTACCATCCAGAAAAGCCTTGATATTATCAACCGTAATATCCATGATCCTCTGTCTGGAAGCCTGCGCAGCCCAGGAGATATGCGGAGTGATGATGCAGTTTTTAGCCTTGAGAAGCGGATTATCCCCCCTTGATTGGCTCAGTAGAAACAACATCAAGACCAGCAGCATAAACCGTCCCACTATTCAGAGCATCTGCCAGATCCTGCTCAACAACAAGCTGACCACGGCTGTTGTTGATAAGGATAACTCCTTCCTTCATCTTCGCAATATTCTCTTTATTAATCATACCCTCTGTCTCCGGGAAAAGCGGGCAGTGAAGGAAGATCACATCAGACTGTGCAAACAGCTCATCAAGAGAAACATACTCCGCAAGCTTGGCACCAGCCTCACTCTAATAAACATCATAAGCAAGAACCTTCATATCCAAAGCATTAAGCAGCTTAGCAGTAGCCTGACCGATCCTTCCAAGACCAATGATACCGGCAGTCTTTCCGTAAAGCTCGATCATCGGATAATCCCAGTAGCACCAGTCATCATTATTCTCCCATTTACCGGCCTTAACAGTCTCATCATGATGGCCATAGTGAGAGCAGATCTCAAGAAGAAGACCAAGAGCATCCTGGCCAATGATCTGAGTACCGCTCTGCTGTATGCTCATCCGGTCCGATCGCCAGAAGTCCGTCTGAGTCTCCTACAATGATATCACCAGGATTGATAGCGATTCCTGCGATTCCTCTGGATTTTGCGTAGTTGCTCATGATCTCACCGCAAAGTGCTCTGCTCAGGCTTCCTTTGTTTGCAAGAACGATAACATCTCCCGGCTGAGCCATATCCAGTGCTTTATGAAACAGAAGATTATCTCCTGCCGGTGCATTTACTGTAAATGCAGTTCCCAGAAGTCTTGCCTTCGGGTTCAGCGGGAAAATACTGGAATCTACGGCAGCGATCCTTCCACAGTTATCATCAATATTTGCAACCGGAATCCCACGGAAGGCTTCTACTAATTCTTTTGACGGTCTTTCAAAATTTCGTCTGATCCTACATCCTAATGCCATATGAAAACCTCTCTTCTTTTGATTTTCTTTTTTAATTGTATTTTATCATATCATACAAGCTTACTATTGAATAACGAATAATTTCTCTGTATAATATAAATAATTTTTATATTATCAAAGCTTAAACCACCCTATAGACAACACCAAAGAAAAGGAGCTGTTCATATGAATCTTGCTGAAATCGAAACCTTTCTCACCATTGTAAATACCAAGAGCATCACCCGTACAGCGGATCTTCTTTTTCTTTCCCAGCCTACTGTCAGCCACCGGCTCACATCTCTGGAGAACGAACTGGGTTTTCCCCTTGTGATCCGTCAGAAAGGCCACAAGCAGGTGGAACTGACTGCCAAGGGAACGGATTTTATCATCCTTGCGGAACGCTGGATGTCTCTCTGGAAGGAAACTATGGAGCTGCAGCGCAATCAGGATTCCCTGCTGCTTACCATCGGCTGTACAGACAGCCTGAACGTAGCTGTTTTCGCACCACTGTATGACAGGATCTTAAATGAGCAGACCAAGCTGGACCTGAACATCGAGTCCCATCACTCTTCAGAGCTCTACGGTCTTCTTGGAGAACACAGCATTGATATCGGATTTGTCTACCACAAATTGCATTACAAGAATATCATAACAGAGAAAATCTTCGAAGAAAAACTTTATCTGATACAATCGGATCAGCCAGTGATTCCGGCTCCGGCAATACATACCGATGAGCTGGATCCATCCCTGGAGCTGTTTTTAAGTTGGGATGACAATTATCAGATCTGGCATGACCGCTGGCTTTCCTCCGCTTCCAGGCCTCACATTGCGGCAGATACCATCACACTTTTGGACCGTCTCTGGAAAAAACCGGGAAACTGGATGGTCGCACCACAGTCTGTGATCCTGGAGCTTTCCCATTACCGGCCTCTTTTTATCAGTGAACTGAAAAACACACCGCCAAACCGTGTCTGCTATAAGATCAAGCATAAATATCCAAAGTCCACTAGCAAACGTGCCGTGGAATTCTTCGAAAATGCACTGGAAGACTTTCTTGCAGAATCCACTCCGTCCTTCCCGATCGGCCAGGTATGGGAACGACAGAAATAAAAAAAACGGTAAGCACAAGTCCGTCAGGAAGATTTTCTGCTTTACCGTTTCTTCTTATTATATTATTTATACCAGGATTTTTGATCCACCGCTTTCCGCCACATAAAGCAACAACGGGCTTCGACTTGTTTCATCATATATCAAGAACACTTTGTTTACAAGGATTTTCAGCATTTCCATGAAAAACAATATTTCGTCTGATTGCGTCTATTTTCTTTTATTTGTCACAAAAATTGTCATAAAAGAGCCACGCCCGATAAAGGGAATGGCTCTGATTATTACATTATATTTTCAAGCTTTTTTATTTCATTCTGTACTCTTGCAGCATCTACGTGATTGTATATGTTCATTGTAATGCTTATGTCACTATGTCCCATAATCATTTGTAAAACTTTGATATCTAGGCCAGCTTCTGCACATCTGGTGCAAAACGTATGCCTCAGCATATGTGGATGTGTCAAGTATAGGACAAAAAAATTTTATTTTTTTCTGCCGAAGACTATCTGACGTTTCCATCAGGTAGTCCCAGCACCTTTATTATCTTCTGATAAATCATTCTTGTCCTGCTCAAGTTATCTCTGTTCTGAAAAAATATCGTCAAAATTCCATTCGATTTCAATTTCATCCTGAATCAGAGAAACAGCAGCACCCGTCACTGCAATCAGCCCCACTCTCCAGTTCATACAGGTAAGCCACAAAAGAATACAGATAAAATTCAGATGCGCACTGTTCCATGTACATGTCTGAAAAACAAATCATCACACCTGGCATTACTCGGTAAACCGTCATAACGCCCTCTCCTGTCGCATCATTTAACATAAGAACAGCGCAATTCTCATTCTGAATCACAGGCTTCACATTACTTCCAAGACTTGCAATTTCATTTACATTCAAATTTCTTCTCCTTTCACATAGTGGTATTTCTTTGTATTAGTTTCATCTAACCTTTTTTTCTATTATCTTAACATGAGAATCGAGCATTATCCAGACCTGAACGGACGACAATAATCCATTTAGACAAAAATAAAGTGCCAGACTTATTATCTGAAACTTTATTATAAATCCAGCATCATTGCATTACTTCACACAACGGAAATATACCATAGAACCGTCAACATGGATATCCGTTTCTTTATATAGTTTTTGAAGGATATCTCTCAGCTCTTTCTCCGTCTGAAACGGTGGAGAAAACCACCCTTTCTTTGCAAGAATATTTTTTACCAGCCAATCTGTCCGTTTCGATTTTCCCCTGATTTGACACTCCCCACAGCTAAAGCAGGGGGATTCTTGCTTCTCCCACTACTGCATTGGCAAACACCTTACGGTACTGCAATGTCTTACACAGTGTCCACAAGCTATATTTATACTGTTCCCGTATGCCCTACGGTACAGTTTTT
>ENA-OQBD01000991-OQBD01000991.1-human-gut-metagenome-genome-assembly--contig:-NODE-991-length-14009-cov-5.442588_pt1 | contig 14009 bp, 17 predicted proteins | sample MGYA00242742_ERZ504543 | MGnify/ENA primary metagenome ERZ504543 (study PRJEB26092, sample SAMD00036239) | human gut metagenome | host: Homo sapiens | study: EMG produced TPA metagenomics assembly of... | reverse complement strand
CTCAAATCAACCGTCGTCTGATACCGGATCACCACCGGCCCTTCTACATCGCTGAAGCTGATCGTAAACAGTCCTGCCTCTTCTCCGTTGTCCAGTCTGCTGTACCGTTCTGCCGTATTATTTGTTTCGCGGAACTTTCGTTTCCCTGTTTGTCGTAAACTTTGCATTTCTTTCCAGCTGCTGATCCGTCATTTTCATCAGACACTTTCCGTTCAGTTCACCTGAATACCAGGAACGCTCTGTATAATCGTTATACGTATATCCGTTCAGCGAACCATCCAAGCTGATTTCTGTACTCCACTCCAGAATATCTGCCCAGGTTCCATCTACCTGCTGAATATTCTGTCTGACAAAAGTTTTATTGGTCACATGCCCCGGAAGAACGACATTTACCGTATCTTTTCCGGCAATATCGCCTGTCGTTTCCGCCGTATTGCTGACCGTAGTTCCGCCGATGGGAACCTGCATGGAATCGCTGGCTTTTGTCCGATACTTAATTTCGTATCGGTGCTGTCCCTTCGGAAAATCATATGAAATCTGATTTCCGTTCACAGAAGCGTTATAAGTTCCCGCTATGTTTCCGTTCACATCATATTGAATCACCGTGACATCACCCACCAGGGTAAGATTTTCATCGATCTGGTCGGAAAAAGCCGTCGGATTTTTAATATCTTTGATAATCTCTCCATTATTTACCGAAACAGTCCATTCAATATACTGCTCGCCATCGGCTCCCTGCTGCAGACTTCCGTTTTTCGATACTGTTTTCTGCGAAATCGTGGATTTTTTGGAGCTTTCTATCGTATCTTCCCCGTCTTTTATCTCAATTTTATTTTCAATTTCAGAAGAGGTACATGCGCTGAGATCCTTATTACTCTTAACGCGGTATTTGATATGATAAGTTCCTTTCGGGATTTCCGTTCCAGTTTTTCCGATCACAATGTCTGTTTTATCTGCTTCGAGGTTTTCAAACGTACCTGACAGGCTGACTCCGTCTGCATTTACAATCTGCAGAGAACTTCCATCATAGGCAAAGTCAGCTGCCTTCAGAGCATCCTTCATCGTGAGCGATCCCTGCATGTCATCGTTTTTTACGATTAATTCAACATCATAATCAATATAGCCATTTCCCGATTCGTCATAATAAAATTTGCCAGACTCTTTTTTCAGGGAATAGTTTTTATCCTGCGGCTCCGGTTCCGGCGTGATATCCTTTATCACGGTAATTTCTCCTGTCCAGGAACCTATGGAAATTGTCTTTTTGGAACCATCATCGCTGACAATATCATCATTCCACTGGAAATCGAATTTCAGACTTCCATGAATCTGCTCTCCGGCACCATCCACATAATTTTTATCCAGTTCCAGTACAATGTACCACTTGCCATCTGCATCCTGTTCGTAATGATACTTTCCTGATTTGATAACTCCATCGTATGCATCGTACTCCTTTCCCAGAAATCTTGATGCATCCATGCCTTGGGGCAGCTCGATATATGTTTTATAATCATTGTCCTGTACATCTTTTGTCGGAATCTCATCCACTTCAAAATTAGCCTGCAGCTGATCTCCTGTTGTAAATTCTGTATCGCTGATATCTACATCCTCATAAATATCACCGTTTTTCTTTTTAAAGCTTACGTTTGTGACGCGGTTTGTGATATCCAGACCTCCGGAAACTGCCTGCACTGCAATTCCGTCCTTTTTCTCCTGCTCCGCAGCTTCCTCCACTTCCGACACCGCATCATCTGCTGCTATGCTTTCCTTTTCTGCATTTTCCTCCGGCTGTCCTTCCGCTACGGCCATCTCACCTTCCTTCGCCTCTGGATTCACCGCCATCTCCCCATATCCGACGATCTTCTCATCGTCCGCCGTATACGTCATCTCCGCAACGACATCCGCGCCGTCTTTCTCGCAGTCGCCTTCTATGGTTTTGATCTGTTTTCCGTCCTCACTGGTTTTTTCCACAACGCCCACACGCTCTGCTCTGCCGTCCTCATCTTTGTCGAGGAAAACGATATCTCCGGCCTTCGCCGTGTACGCTTTGTCGTGATACAGCCCTTTTTCGTTCAATGCCATCGTCCATGCATACGCTCCCGCTGCATACGGCACCGCGCTTTCCGGAATGCCGGCGTATTTGAGGCATAAGGAAACAAACATTGCGCTCCAGTCGCCGTAGTCATTTCCGTACCAGGCGCCATACCTGGTATAACCTTTGTGTGACGTTCCGTCACTCTCGGAAAGCTGATAATTCTTTGTGCTCTCAGCATATCCAAGCTGCGATGCGGCAACTTTCACCACATTTTCTGCCCAGCCGCCGCCAAGGTCTGCGGGAAGTGTTTTTTCCCAGTCGGCTGCGGTTTCCACATCCGCCTGATTGTCGGAATAACATTCCGCAGTATGAATATGCTCTTCTTTTCCGCAGGTCAGCTCTTTCGTATAACAGCTCTCGCTGTGCGTATGCCCTTCTGTTTCCGGCTTGTCACACGCCAGCACCTCCGCGGTCTGATAACATGTCCCGTCATGCGTATGCTCCGTCTCCAAACAGATCAGGTTTCCTTCCTCGTCGTAGCACTCGTCACCGTGTGTATGCTCTTTTTCTGTACAGATAAGCGTTTTCTCTTCTGCATAGCACCCGGCCTCTTTTGAATGGTGATGACCTTCGGTTTCTTCCAGCCCGCACGTCAGCACCTCCGTATAACACGCTTCGCTGTGCTGATGCTCTTCCTTTCCGCAGAACGCTTCGTTCGTCATCGCAATTCCGTCGGATTTCAGACGCCATGTCACGCTTCCCGAAACCAGAAGGGAAAGTACGACAAACAGGGCGATTGCTTTTCTTCTTTTCTGATGATCCCGGTGGAACTTGCGGATATACCGGTCCAGTATCTCTCTCATATGCTCCTCCCTCTCTTTAGTGTACCAGCGATATATGTTTCAGCGGCCAGATCCGCAGCAGAATTTTTCCTGTAATCTGGTCTTTTTCAATGCTTCCAATCACCGAACTCCGGCTGTCGATCGACGTTGACCGGTGGTCTCCCATCACGAAATACCGGTTGTCCGGCACCTGATAAGGAAAAGTCAGATCGCACTCGCCAAGGCTCTTTCCGGATACGTACGGCTCATCGATTTCTTCATCATTCCCCAAAACCGTGCCGTCCTCTTTGATGTCAATCCAGTCACCGGGCAGTCCGATGACGCGTTTCAACAGTAATTTATTCTGATAATAGAACCCGCATAAGTCTCCTCGGTTTATGCTTGATTTCTTTGTCAGGACAATAATATCTCCGTCATAAAGCGTCGGCTCCATGCTCGTTCCCGTCACCTGCAGTACCGGCAGAAACAGCGTTGCAGCAAGAACTGCGATTGCGGCCACTGCCAGCAGCGAAAAACACGTACCGCGCAGTGCATTTCCGTATTCTTTCCTGCGTTTTAAGCGGTTTCTCTCTTTTTCTACCTCTGCAAGATCCGGTACGGATGAAATCCTCCGTCTCTGCTCTTCCACTTTTGTCTCCTCCTGCGTCTTATCTTTCTTCTGTCTGTTTTTTCGCATCCGCGATGATCCGTCCGGCCTCTTCCTTCGCCTCGTTCACGATCCGTTCTGCTTCCCGTTCGGCCTCTTCTTTTACTGCCGCCACGGATGCCAGATAATCGTCTGCCGTCCGCTGTGCCGTATCAAAAATATGATTTAATCCTGCTACTGCTTCTGCAATGGACCCTGCGTTTTCCACTACGACCTTCCGTTCCTCGAGTTTCTTCCGCAGCTCCTGGTTTTCCTGTTTCAGTTCTTCTTCGTTTTGTTCCAGCGCGTAGATAATTTCGATCAGCTCTACGCGGTTCATTCTTCTCAGCTCTTTCTGCGCCATGGGGTTCTATCCTCGGTGTTATCTCTTTATTTTGTTACACTCATCTCTCCATACCAGAATATGTAACTATTTGTAACGTTATTACACAACCCGATTTGTGCTTTTTCAACCCTGCTTTTGTACTTTTTTCAATACCATACCTTTTTTGTACATGTTGCGATAAACCATTTTTTTAATTTGGAACTTTTGTCTATGGATCCTTTTCTATGCAAAAACAGGGCAGAACGTTTTGTTTTTTCCACACGTTCTGCCCTGTTTTTCCTTTCGGTTTTAATGATTTACTTTCGCTTTCTGCATCTGTTTTTCCATCATTCCCTCATGAATTCCATCCTGCCGCAGTACCGCGCCGGCTGTCTTACAGAGGCATTCGAGGTCCATTCCGAACGCAATGTGATGCACATAATATCCGTCCAGTTCCGCTTTTTCCCGGATCGGAAGTTCATCCCGCCCATGGATCTGTGCCCAGCCGGTGAGGCCCGGACGGACGCTGTTTGCGCCGTACCGCTCCCGCTCAGAGATCAGATTCTCCTGATTCCAGAGCGCCGGACGCGGACCGACGAGCGCCATGTCGCCTTTTAAAATATTGAAGAGCTGCGGCAGCTCATCGAGGGATGTTTTCCTGAGAAAGCGTCCGACTCTTGTGATAAAGAAATCGGGATGGTTCAGCAGATGTGTCGGCATATCATGCGGCGTGTCGATACGCATCGTGCGGAACTTGTATATGTAAAAATACTGCCCGTTCCGGCCCACCCGCTTCTGCCGGAACAGCACCGGTCCCGGAGAATCCAGGCGGACTGCAATGCCGACTCCCAGCAGCAGCCACGATAATGCTGCCGTTCCCACAAGCGCCAGCAGACGGTCCAACAGATTTTTCAGATACTTTTGATAAACTCCTTTTTTCTTCTCCCTCATGCTTTTTCTCCCTGCTCCCTTGCTGTCCGGTCACTGTTCCGGCGTTCCTTTTCTTTCCCATAGCCGTACTTTCCGTAACCGTAACCATATTTTCCATACCCGTAGCTGCCATAGCTGCTGTATCCGTAGCCCGTCGTGCCCTCCTGCACGCCGTTCAGCACATAGCCGCAGACCGGAACCTGCGAATCCTCGAAAAATTCCAGCGCGCGCCGGACTTCCCGGTCTTTCGTTGTTCCCTGATGTACCACGAGAACTGCTCCGTCGGCAATTCCGCCGAACAGTGCCGCATCCGAAAGCACTCCGCACGGCGGCGTGTCGATGATCAGAAGATCGGCCTCTTCTTTCAGGCTTTCGATCATGGTCTTCATCCGTACCGAACGCAGCAGCCCTGCAGGATTCTGCGTGCTTCCCGCTCCCGGCAGGATTTTCAGCGTCAGATCCCGGCAGTCGGTAAGTGCCTCCTCCCAATCCATCTGTCCCTTCAGCACGGCAGCAATTCCACGCTCTTTCCGTCCGATCAGTCCCATACACTTCATCACCGAAGGATTCCGCAGATCTCCGTCCAGCAGTACTACGCGGTATTTCTTCTTCGCGAACGCCTCCGCCAGGTTCACGGCAACCGTCGTCTTTCCCTCCCCCGGCACGGCACTCGTCACAAGAAGGACCAGACAGTCACTTTTTCCAATTATTCTGTCCTCCGTCCTTGTCCGGATCAGCTGCACCGCCTCTTTGAAGGCATCCGGCACTTTTGGATTGCAGATGGTAATGGTCTGTTCCTTTACGCTGCTTCTTTTTTTGATCTTCGCCTGCGGCAGATTTCCAAGGAATGCCGCATTCGTCAGCTTCTTAATATCATCCGCCCAATGGATGGTTTTTCTTGTTCTCACATAGAGGAACAGCAGCAGGAAGGCCGCGGCAAGTCCTGCTGCTGCACCATACGTGCCGGCCCGCAACGCATCCTGGCTGTTAACCGGCACTGCCGGAACACCGCTTTCATCCACCACCGTCAGTGTCGTCGCACCAATGATATACTCTGCCACCTCCGGATAATTCGTGATAACGGATTTCATCACCCGATACGCCGTCTCCGGTGATGCGTCCCGCACACGGATAGTAAAAAGATTGGTATTTTCCATCACGCTCGCCTGAATTTCTGATGTCACCGCCCCGATTCCAAGATCCCGCGCTACAACATCCTTCAGTACGCCGCTTGTCACAAGATACGGAAAGGTCTTTCCAAGCTGCTCTGCCGTTACATTATCGTAATAAGAATAACCGACCGCACGGTTCGATCCGACCACGAACGATGTATATGCCTCATAGACCGGCTGATACCGCAGCTTTGCTGTCAGAAAGGAGCCGCCTCCTGCAAGGATTACAAGTGCCAGCACACCAAAGAAAAATTTCTGGAACGCCTGGAAATACTCCGCCAGAAAGGCGATCAGATCTATTTTCTCTGGTTCCGCTGCGGAATAGGTTTCATACGTTTCTCTGTTCATGCTCTTTTGCTCCCTCTCATCGTTCTGCCCTGCTATAGGCGCCGTATCCGTAACCGTAACCATAGCTGCCTCCGATCCGCTCGCCGAATCCCGGATAAACATTGCCGAACACACAGCCGATGACCTTTTCTTCTTTCTGGTTCAGCGCGTCGATGGCATCGTTGATGTCCCGTGTCAGCACGCCGTCCTGCCGAACGGCAAGAACCGCACCATCAGCCAGCTCCACAAGCTCCTCCGCATCCGCGGCCGCGCCCATCGGCGGCGTATCCAGAATAATATAATCCATGTTTGTCCGGCACGTATCCAGAATCCGCCGGAAAATTTCACCGCCGACTGCTTCCGACGGTTCCTCCAGCCGTTCCCGGCAGATGCCCATGTAAACATTCGTATCCTTGTATTTTTCAAAAACGCTGGACGCCGGCTCCTTTCCGACTGCTACCTGTCCGAAATCTTTTCCGGCCTTTTGCGGAAGTTCAAAAATCTTATACAGCGCCGGCTGACGAAAATCACAGTCCAGCAGAAGGACACGGTTCTGTTCCTCTGAAAGGGCAAGCGCCAGATTGGCGGCAAGCGTCGACTTTCCTTCATTTTCCGCCACACTGGTCACCAGCAGCACTTTTCCCCCTCTCCGGTCGAGTCTTCCGCGCACACGAGAAGCAATGCGCTTCAGGGATTCCACATAGGGAAAGCTCCGCGCCGGATTCGTGATCAGCATGGAGCTGTTTTCCTCTTTTTTTCATGGTACACGGTTCCCAGCAGATCCGCATCAATCTTGCGGCCAAATTCCGTTTCATTTTTGACGGTATCCCGCAGAAAGGAAAAGAAGCCCACCAGCGCCGCCGTACCAAGCGCTGCCGCCAGAAATGCCATTGCAGCGTACTTTTCCGTCGGAATCCGGTTCGACGGACTGCCGGAAACCTGCGGCTGCTGCAGTGTCTCCAATACTACATTGGGAATAATATAATCTGAAATGGTTGTGTAATTCTTCAGCACCGACCGCAGTACCCGAAAGGCTGTTTCCGGCGAATCGGCTGTCACGGAAAGCTCCATTAAATTGGATTCCGGCACAATTGAAGCGCTCATGTCCGCCGGAAAGGATGAGCATCCCAGCTCCTCCATCACTTTTTTCTTTAAAATATTGTTTTCCAGAATCGCCTGAAATTTCTGCGTCATCTCATACGTCGAAGAAAGGCTCGATGCTGCATTTGCATTCTCGCCGCGCCCCATCACGGCAAACGTGGTTTTCACCGTGTACTGATCCCGATGGACTGCCGTCAGCACCGTGTAGGTTATCATCGCCGCCGAACAGGCAATCAGAAGGATGATCCACCAGTTTTTTGCCATATCACACAGAATGCTCCGAAGATCCCAGTCTGCTTCGCCGTTCTGTCCGTTTCCTGTTCTGTCGTATTCTCCCATCTGGAACCTCCTCATTCATTGACGCAGACAATCAGGCGGATGGAGCTTGTCTGTCCCTCCTCCGATGTCACAGTATACGTTACTTCATAGACACCTTCCTTTCCGGTGTCAACCGGATTCTCTATGGAAAGTTTTTCTTCCCCAAGGATCTCGTCTTCCGCGGAAACCGCGTGAAGTTCATCGTCCTCTCCTTTTTCATACGTCATCTGATCCACATTCACCTGCTCCAGATAATCCTTCGGATCGAACGCCTGCTGCAGTTCCAGATGGATCAGATACTCGCTTAAGGTAATCTGCGGCTTTCCGCTCTCCTCCGCCGGGTCGTAGAGTTCCACCGTCACCGGAAGACTCGTCACATCACCGGCACGGTTGGCAGCAGAATACGTTACCTGATACAGCCCGGGCGTGCTGCTGATCTCATCCTGATACGAGAGCCGGATGCGGTCCGTAATCGTTCCGTCCAGACAATCCTCTGCGGAAAGTCCTTCCGTCAGGTCATCTGCATTCACACTGAACCGGAGCGGCCCATCCAGAGAAAAGACCGGCGATGTATAGTCGTTATAGACCATTTCCCGTTCCGCGTGGGTGACATTGTTGTCCGAATCAAAGGCAACGATGCTGATTTTCCGCCGCCCTTTTTCGATAAAGTTGGAAATATGTTCTACCGCAAGCGAATCCGTCACATCGCCGTCCTTCGCATCGTACGCCGTCACGCCGGACAGAAGCTCCACCTCATCCGCGTGGATACTGACCGAAATTTCACTGTTATCCATCGAAATCTCTGGCCCTTTCCCGTCTTTTCCGGTTCGCTGCCGCATCAGGCACCCGCCAAACGCGAGCGATGAGGCAAGAAATAAAATCAGAACAGCCGCTCTCATTTTGTGCATATCCTTTTGATGTCTCCTTTCGTTTTTCAGACAAACCAGCGTCTTTTCCGCCTTCGTTCCGGAGACGGCTCATACAGAACCGGCCGGTTCTCCAGAATTCTCCTCGGATTTACCTTCAGCAGAAGCTCCGCATACGATTCACCGTACCACTCCGACAGAAATTCCCGGATCGGTCTCATGTCCGGTGTCCGGTAATTGGCGCGGTGGGCATCGCTTGCCGCACAGCCTGCCAGACGGTTTTCCAGCAGATACTGTGCTGTCCGCTCTGCTTCTTTTCCAAATCTTCCAAATACACTTCCTTTGTTCATCTGCAGAACTGCGCCCATTTCCCGGAACTCATACAGAAGCTCCGGCGAATCCTGCACGCAGAAATACCGCTCCGGATGTGCCAGCACCGGGATCTTTCCCATGGCCGGAAATTCCATCAGCCGCCTTCTGATCCCGTCCGGTGCCATGTCAAACGGCACCTCGATCAGATAATAGCGGCTCTCATGGAGCGGTATCAGCTTTCTCTCTTTGAATTTTTTCGTTAAGCGGCCCGATGCTCATAATTTCCATGCCGCGCACCAGGCTGATCGGGATGTGTTCCTTCCGGATTTCCTGTTCCAGACGGTAAAACAGCTCCAAAAGCTGCTCCGAATCGTAATTGACATACCCATCCTCCACGCCCTCGATTCCCGTCTGGTTTGCATGCGGTGTCACAGCAAGGATACGCACTCCGCTCTTTGCCGCAATTTCCGCCATCTCAAGGGATGTGGACAGATTCGGGGAACCGTCGTCAACCCCCGGCAGAATATGTATATGAAGGTCCGTCATGCTTCTTTTCTCCTTCGTACTGATATTCCGGCACCATTCTCTTTACCCTCTCGCAGATGTCCGGACATTCGTTTTCCGCCGCCCGCTCGAGTTCTTTCATCTGTTTTCGGAATACCGTCTCATCAAAAGCAATCTGCCGGCCGATAAAAATGCGGGTGTTTTCTGTCGTCTGCATCCCCTCCTCATTCATCAGCAGCTCCTCATACAGCTTTTCGCCCGGCCGCAGGCCAATGTACTTGATCTCGATTTCCACTCCCGGCTCATACCCGGAAAGGCGGATCATGTTTTTCGCAAGGTCCGCAATTCGGACAGGATCTCCCATGTTCAGGACAAAAATCTGGCCGTTTTTCGCATACGCGCCCGCCTCGAGCACCAGACTGACCGCCTCCGGAATCGTCATAAAATAACGGATGATGTCCGGATGCGTCACCGTCACCGGCCCGCCGTGCTCAATCTGGCGGCGGAACAGCGGAATGACGCTGCCGTTGCTGCCAAGTACATTTCCAAAGCGCACCGCCGCAAACTCCGTGGTGCTGTGTTTTCCAATCATCTGGATCACCATCTCGCAGAGCCGTTTGCTCGCTCCCATGATGTTCGTCGGATTGACCGCCTTGTCTGTCGAAATCAGAATAAATTTTTTTACGTGATACCGGCTTGCCGTGCGCGCCGTCTTTAAGGTTCCGATCACGTTATTTTTGATCGCCTCGTTCGGACTGTCCTCCATCAGGGGCACATGCTTGTGCGCCGCTGCGTGAAAGACGATATCCGGCCGGTAACGGGAAAACATCGACTGCAGCCGCCGTTCATCCCGCACCGAACCGATCAGCACCGTCATGTGAAGCCTCGGGAACTCCCATTCCAGCGATTTCTGGATCTGGTATGCATTGTTTTCATAAATATCAAAAATGATCAGATGACCGACACCGTGGCCAGCTAACTGTCGGCAGATCTCGCTGCCGATGGAGCCTCCTCCTCCCGTCACAAGAACTGCTTTCCCCTGGACATAATCGAGAATCGCATCGAGATCGACGCGGACCGGATCCCTAGGCAGCAAATCCTCAATTTTAATTTTTTTTCTGATTTTTTTTCTTCCTTCATAGCTCCCGCTCTCATTCTATTCGACATCTTCTCCCGTTTTCAGGCATCCTGCTCCCGCAGACAGTCTTCGAGCAGATACAAAAGCTCCAGCGCCGAACGGAAACCGGCTTTCTGCTTTCCGCAGATCAGAAATCCCTGCAGACTGCAGTGCTGGCGGAACTGAATCTGAATGCTGACCATCCGCTCGGTTCCGGCCGGAAGCGTGGTCTCCTGCCGGTTTTTCATATCCTCCGTAAATTCCCATTCGTCTTTTTCTTCTTCCCGCAGGCTTCGCATACAGCTTCCCGCATCCGGCATACCGAGCAAATCATAAATCCGGTTCATCCGAAGCAGCATTTCCCCGTATCCCGCAAACGGAACATCGTAATGCAGAAGTGGCAGGCGGATCACACCTTTGGAATGGCTTCCGTTCAGCTCCTGAAAACATAAGAATAATGCTGCATCTGCTGTTGTATGTACCTTTTCTCTGATTTCTTCCATTTCTTTTCTCATAATCTTCTCCATCTGCCCTTTGTATTTCTTTTTGCAGTAATGTTATATGTAATATTTATTTTTGGAATATTATACCAAATCTATCTCACATCGTCAATCTGCTTATGCCTCCTTTTCTTTCGATTTTCACTTTCTTTTCTGTGTTTTTTCTACATGGAGTTTACTTTTTTGATCTTTTTCGAGTTCTGGTGTCGCGGTGCGTCACTGTTCGTCGAATGATTTTATCAGAAGTGAGGCCTTTCGGCTTGAATGAAATCCTATGGATGTGCTAAACTACAGTTTGTAATCGTATGATCGTTCCTGTAATGATTTCATAGTTACAGTATCATGTTTTCCTGCGCCGGACAACCGCTTCGACGTGAACGGCTGCACATCGACGCAAACGGTAAGTAATTCAGGAGGTGGTAATTTTGTACTCAGAGTTGTTTTTTCCATTGAATTCCAACGATCCGGTTCTTCTCGAAATTCCGGTCATCATCACACAGGGCGCCTCAGAACGAATCCGGTTTCCGCTGGATGATCTCATCTATGTGGAGGCCTGTCAGCACCGGCTGATTCTGCATACCGTTCAGGGTGACTTTTCAACCCGGTGCACATTTGCCGGCCTGACGGTATGTCTTGCCTCAACCGGCCGTTTTTTCCGCAACGGAAAAGGTCTGCTGATCAATTTCTCCCACGTTGCGCTCGTGCAGGCAACCGGCGAGGTTCTGCTGAAAAACGGACAGACCGTCTTCTGCAGCCGCAGACGGAAGCGTGAAACCCGCGAAGCCTTCCTCGCTTATGCCAGAACACTGTCTCGCCGCTTATAATATGATTTTGATTTTCTATGTCCTGCAGCCTTTGATCCACCGATACAAAGAACAGCAGCCTCTGGTTCTGTTTTCGAACCAACGGCTGCTGTCCTGTTTCTGTTTATTTTTCAGTTTTTCCCTGCCGCTTCCATCCGCGCCGCAAACTGCGCATAGAAATCGGTCTTTGTGTCATACGGAAGCAGATAAAACAGCTTCAGAATTCCCATGCTGATCTGCTGCTGCAGCGCGTCATCCTCTGTCCGGCGCGCCTCGTTCTGTTTTTTTTTCAGATAATAATGCCATTCGTTCGTAAACGCTTCATACTTTCCGAGCTCCGGCGTGTCGAGCCAGCGGCGGACTTTGACTTTTGTCTTATTCTCCTTCGGACATTCGCTGACCTGAAGAAAATAGGAAAACGTTCCGTTCTCATACAGCCGTCCCAGCGGAAACATCCGGCAGAAGCCCGGCCGCGCATCGTGAATGCTGCACCGGCCCTCATCATTTAAGAAACTGCACTGGTCTGACTGCTCCGTCATTTTCAGATGCGGCAGAATCACACCGTCCACTACGCGGAGTGAAATATATCCCGCCGTCAGAATCTCCTCCATCGTTTTGCCGAGTTTTCTCTCGAGCCGGTAAAGATCCATCGGGTCGAGCACAATCGAGTCGCCCATCCCGCGGCAGCAGGCGGAGCATCCGCGGCAGTCGTCGCAGCCCACTTTTACCATATCATTCGCTCCATATCGTTTTCCATCTGAAATCTTGTCTATATCTACGTTCCGTTCCATACTTTCTTCCTGTCTGTTCTTTAATTTTTTATACTCAAAATCCGGAATCTGATGCCATCTCTCCCGGAAATAATGTGCCGCCAGTTTCGGCTTGCGGTCGCGGGTGAAGATTCCCTTCTTGTTGCCCTGCACGCGCAGGAGACTCTGGCTCGTCGCAAAGTCCCAGATGCCCGAAAGGTCACTGACAAACCGGGACGGTGTCATACTTGGATATAACATACTTTTGTTTCCTCCTTCTCCATTTTTCTTGTATATCCCCCTGTTTTTCCTGCCGGTTTACGTTCCGGCGCGCTCTGCCCCCACGACATGCAGCACCTGGTCCTTTACCTGGAATTTGATTTCCATTCCCGCAAAGGAAAGCCCGTAAACGCGCTCTTCACTGTTCTGATACGATGGGCGCGGGTCCTGCTCCAGCACTTTTTTCAGTGCCTCCCGGCGGTCCGCCGGAATTTTTTTCCAGCAGCTCATCCGGAATTTCAACGGGAATGAAGTATTCCTTCGTTTTTTCCGTAAAGCTGCCAAGTGCCTCCGCATGGCTGTCCACATGCGGCAGATACGGTTTGATGTCCAGAATCGGCGTACCGTCCATCAGATCTGCCCCCGACAGATGAAGCACCGGCCCGAGTGCCGGATGCTGCTCCACACGCTCCAGCTTTACCGAAGAAAGCCCGATCGGATTGGGCCGGAACGGAGAGCGCGTTGCAAATACACCGACCCGCTTGTTTCCGCCAAGCCGCGGCGGCCGCACCATCGGTGACCAGGTGTCGCGCACAGCCTCGGAAAACTCCCAGATCAGCCAGAGATGGGAATATTCCTCGATGCCGCGCAGCGCATTCGCATCGCGGAACTCCGGTTCAAAAACGATCGTACTCTTTAGTTCTTCGATCAGTCCGCTCTGCCTCGGAATCCCGAATTTTTCCGGGAAATCCGTGTGGATCCGGGCAATCACTTTCACTGCAATTTCTTCTGCCAAAACGGTTTTTCTCCTTTATCCTTACCAGACTCTGATAGGTTTATTCTAACATTTTGCCGGAAAAAAAGTCCACCTGCCAGCCGGCGGTTGGCGGAAAAGTGTCAGAAAAAGAACGGTTTCTCATAATTTGCAAATCCGTTTTTCTATCCTATGACCGCAAAAAAAGAACAGGAACGTTTTGCTGTTCCGAATTCCCTGTTCTCTCCTCTTTATGCTCCAAAGTTCCCGCATGCCTTTCAGCAGTCCTTCAATCTGTTCTGCTATTTCTTTTACTTTCGCTTCCAGTCCCAGCAGTTCCTGGCGGTACATCTGATTTTTTCTCTGTCGTATCAAAAGTATGTACCGTCTGAAACCAGAAAACGCTCCCGCCTTCGGCTGAAGTTCATCCGGCAGGTGCGTTTCCTTTAAGCGGATCGAAAGCTTTCCAGTCATTCCCTGCAGCCCTTAAATACTGATTCATGTGGATCCCTG
>ENA-OQBD01000990-OQBD01000990.1-human-gut-metagenome-genome-assembly--contig:-NODE-990-length-14015-cov-2.701757_pt1 | contig 14015 bp, 15 predicted proteins | sample MGYA00242742_ERZ504543 | MGnify/ENA primary metagenome ERZ504543 (study PRJEB26092, sample SAMD00036239) | human gut metagenome | host: Homo sapiens | study: EMG produced TPA metagenomics assembly of... | reverse complement strand
AAGGAATCTTTTAATTTCAATGTCTGCCCGCATCCCCAATGTGAGATAGAGGAAGAAGCGCTTCGTATTTGTAACGTGTCCAAGGAACAGATACAAGCTTATCCTCCCATGCGAGAGGTGTACGTTAAATTTGTGAACATGCTGTCCAAATACGTGGACAAATTTGATAAAAAGACAAGTTCTTCCTCGTTGGATACAACAACGCCTCTTTCGATAATCACTTCTTGAAAGCCTTCTTCGTACAGAACGGAGATAATTATTTCTACTCATGGTTCTGGGTGAACTCGATCGACGTAATGGTATTGTCTACCCAGCATTTGATGCGCAAACGGCATGAGATGACAGATTTCAAGCAGGAAACGGTGGCAAGGGCTTTAGGTATACAAATAGATTCCGCGAAATTGCACGACGCGTCCTATGATATTCAATTAACCAAAGAAATTTATAATAGGATATCCTCCCTCTCATTTATGGGTTGATTGATTCTTTTTATAAATTATCGTTTTTGACTATAGGTTGATTTAATTATCTTTACGGCGTAGAATCAATTTTTAAGATGTCTGTGAAACATAGTATCCGTATTTTCTTCATCTTTATTATCGCTCTCGTATATACAGGTTCCTTGACTGCCCAAGAAAAGGCGTATCCGAAAAACGGAGAGGGCATCACTCTTTTTCTCAAACGCTTCAACCGTACCGGCGGGACGTATCAGAAAGAGTTTATCGAGCTTAATAAAGGGAAGTTGGGTAAAAATAACAGTCTGCGCATGGGCGTAAAATATACCTTACCTCCGCTCGCCTCCGCCCCTCAGAAGAAGAATTATCAGCCCCTATTCGGCAAGTCGCTAGCCAGTTACAAAGTAACCTCTTCCGATTTAAAGGGAGCTTGCTTTTATCTGGTCAGCGGTCATGGCGGTCCGGACCCCGGGGCGATCGGTAAAATGGGCTCCCATGAATTGCATGAGGATGAATACGCTTACGACATCATGCTACGTCTGGCACGCAATCTTTTAACGCGAGGCGCAAAGGTACATATTATCATCCAAGACGCAAAGGACGGAATACGTGACCAGCAATTCCTCAATAACAGCAAACGGGAAACTTGTATGGGTAGTCCGATCCCCCTCAGCCAAGTAAGCCGTCTGGATCAGCGTTGCGCCAAGATAAACAGCTTGAGCCGGAAAGATAAAGAAACTTATAAGAGAGCGATATTCATCCATGTGGACAGCCGGAGCCGGCATCAAAGGACCGATGTCTTTTTCTATCATAAGCCCAAGGATCAAGCGAGCAAGCGCTTGGCTAAAACGATGAAATCCACTTTCTCGCGCAAATACAACCGCCACCAGCCGGGCCGGGGATTCTCGGGCACGGTAGACGATCGTAACTTATATGTATTACGTCACACGACCCCGACCTCCGTATTCGTCGAATTGGGCAACATACAAAACCAATACGACCAACAACGGATCATCCTCAGCAACAATCGGCAAGCCTTGGCCAACTGGCTTTGCGAGGGTTTTGTCACGGATTATAATTATTGTAGGAAGTAGCATCCCTAATGATCTATTATACTAACACATATCCTGCGGCAGAAATGTTATATGAGCGATCTTAACAGCAATGTAACATATATTTCATTTCTCCGAAATAAGAATATCCGTTCTTTGCCAAAAATAATTATATTTGTATATGGAGAGCCGTAAGGCACTCTTTTAAAAACAGAACAGCTTATGGCAACAACTCGTATTCTTGTAGTGGATGATGAAGAGGATTTGTGTGAGATCCTTAAATTCAACTTAGAAATAGAAGGTTATGAAGTAGATACCGCCTATAGTGCGGAAGAGGCATTAAAAAAGGATCTGACCGTTTACAATTTATTATTGTTGGATGTCATGATGGGAGAAATCTCCGGTTTCAAGATGGCACGTATCCTGCGACAAGATGAGAAGACGGCCAATACCCCTATCATCTTCCTCACGGCCAAAGATACGGAGAACGATATGCTCACAGGGTTCAATCTCGGGGCGGACGACTATATCTCCAAGCCTTTCTCCATCCGCCAAGTGATAGCGCGTGTTAAGGCCGTACTAAGAAGAACTTCCGAGAAATCAAAAGAAAAAGAGATTGAGAAACTCGAGTATGAGACATTAGCTCTTGATACGAAACGCATCAAGGCTACGGTAGACGGGGTGGAAGTTCCATTGACCAAAAAAGAGTTTGAGATACTAAAACTTCTATTGGAAAATAAAGGGAACGTCTTCTCCAGAGAGGAAATACTGTCTCGCATCTGGAAAGACGAGGTATATGTTCTAGACCGTACCATCGATGTCAACATCACCCGGTTACGTAAGAAAATAGGTCCTTATGGAAAGAACATCGTAACTCGCTTAGGTTTCGGTTATTGTTTTGAATGCTAATATTGTCGTGAATCATGGTAAAGATAGATAGTGAGAAAAGACACCGGATACCGTTTAGCCAACGGCTTTTCTGGTCGGTCTTTTTTTATGTTCTTGGGCTTTACGGTCTGTTTCCTGCTATTCCAATATCAGCGGGAAAGGGAGTTCGCGCAAGAAAAGTTGAACAATGTGTTGAGTAACTATAATTACCAATTATTCCGCAAATGCCAACAAAGTACGGACATCAACCAGACCGTAATAAGTTTCATGGACGACATCCCTCAAAAGGATTTGCGGGTAACCATTATAGATCCGTCCGGCGACGTATTGTTTGATAATAGCGGGACGGATGAGTTCAATAATCATAACGATCGAAGCGAGGTACGCAAAGCCCGATTATATAATGAAGGGTTCGCTATCCGTTCCTCGGAATCTACGGGAAAAAGGTATTTCTATTCGGCATCGAATATAGGAGGTTATATTTACCGCTCAGCCCTGCCCTATGATCCATATGTAAGAGGGATATTGACGGTAAACAAGGACTTCATTTATTTCATGGCATTGATGACCTTGATTTTCTTCTTTGTCCTTTCCCGTTTTACTTTCAGCATAGGTAAAACGATATCCAAACTAAGGGATTTCGCCTTAAACGTAGAGAAAGATCGAATGCCTGCGGTCGATTATGTTTTCCCGAATGATGAGCTAGGTGACATCTCACAGAATATCGTAACCTTATACCATCGGCAGCAGAAAGCGAAAAACGAGTTATCCATGGAGCGGGAAAAGCTTATCAAACATTTCCAATATTCCAAGGAAGGCTTCGCCATGTTTACAAGTGAAGGGCGGGAGAATTCTTTCTAACATCCTATTCATTCAATTCATAAATGTCATATCCGACACCCAGATCCACCAAGTGGAAGACGTTACTGATATAGCCGAATTAGAACCAATCCGTACCTTCTTGAATAAGAATATCCGGAATCTGAATCGGAAAAAGAAAGTATTAAGAGAGTCCGTGACTATTGACAAGAACGGTAAAATATTCTTGATCGAATGTATTTTATTCCTCGATAATAGTTATGAGATCTCTATTAATGATATATCCCGTCAAGAAGAAGAAAGCCGGATGAAACGACAGCTTACGCAGAACGTCTCTCACGAGCTGAAAACACCGGTCAGCAGCATTCAAGGGTATTTGGAAACAATCCTATCCAACCCAGATTTGAGTCCGGACAAACGTCAATTTTTCTTGGAACGTTGTTATTCCCAAAGTACCCGCCTTACAGGATTATTACGAGATATTTCCGTATTAAACAGACTTGACGAGGCATCCGAGATGTTCGACCTCACGGAAGTAAATATCACGAAGCTTATCGCCGAGATACAAAAAGATGCCTCCCAAGATATGGAAGAAAAACACATCACGTCGGAAATTATCCTCCCGGGAGATCCGACCGTGTTCGGGAATAACTCCCTACTCTATTCCATATTCCGGAATCTATATGACAACGCGATCGCTTATGCGGGAGAAAACATAAAGATTACCGTCAACTGCTATAAAGAAGATCCTAAATATTATTACTTTAGCTTCTCCGATAATGGAGTGGGTATCCCGGAAGAACATATCAATCGCATATTCGAGCGCTTCTACCGGGTAGACAAGGGACGCAGTCGTAAGATCGGAGGAACCGGATTAGGATTATCTATCGTTAAAAACGGGGTTAATTTTCATAAAGGACAAATATCGGCGAAGAGCAGTCCGGGAAAAGGGGTTACTTTTTTCTTCACTTTGAAAAAGAAACTATAAGGCAGACCTCGAAAATTCCATAACATACGCTTGATATTTAATATTAAAATGTATTTTTGTATTGAACATCATACAATATCATGAGAAATACCTATTTAGTATTATTTATCTATTTAATGATCCCAATGTTTTCTTTAGCGGAAAACACCTATACTACCCAACAAAGGGAAGATAGTCTTTTATCCCTATTAAAGTCCTCGCCAACCGTAGATGAACAGATCGAGTTATATAAAGATTTAGCGACAATGTACAGGCAAACGCCCAAGGAGATTGTTTACCTAAACAAAATGGCGGATGTGGCAAGCTCCACTTTGAAAGGTCATGCTTCTTTATATTACGCATGGGCCAACTTATCCCGCCATTATTACAATATACAAAACAGGGATAGCCTGATTTACTGGTCGCATAAGATAGATTCATTGGCCGCGGCCAAGAATGAGGTTCCAGACGCATTATTCGATGCACGAGGATTCATTTGCCAAATGGATCTATGGGACGGCAATTATGAGTTAGCAATGAACGGGGCGATCAGCCTATACAACTATGCCCGTGATACAAAAAGTGAATATGGATTGATTTGTTGCAATGAGAACCTAGGTTTAATCTATCAAGAGATACATCGGGATAGTGATGCGATAGTAGCTTATCGGGAAGGTCTCGATTTATTACAGAAACGAGGTGACAATCCGAAATTCGAGATGCAATACATGGGAAACCTCATCGAATCTTATCTTCGAACCGACCATTTCACCGAAGCCAAGGAATTATTAACTCGTTACGATGAAATGATCCAAGATAGAGAAAGAGAGAATGAAGAGCAAGGAACCGCTTTCCCCGTGGATCGTTGCCGTGCGTTAATGTATGTTTTTTATGCGGATATGTATGTCCTTCAAGACAAGCCCAAGGAGACATTGGACGCCTTGTTGAAAGCGACACCGATCGTAGAGAAAACCGGAGATGATTATACGGAATTCTGCTACAACTTCGTTTTCGCCAAGTATTACTATTTAATAGGTATGTATGAAAGGGCGCTGAATATCATAGATAAAAATAAATTAACAGAAGAAGATATACGAACCTCGGAGCTGAAAGTCGAGATACTCGAAGCATTGGGACGTTATAAAGAAGCGCTCGCATTTAGTAGAGAAGTTGTAGAACATACCAAGATGTTGCATGACGAGGCCTTCAACCGGCAGATCAATCAGCTCCGGACATTACATGATCTAAACAATCAAGAGATGCAGGCATATGAACTACAGCTACGTGAACAACAACTGCATACCCAAAGGTTGTTAATGATTATTCTACTCGTAGTATCGATCGTGCTTTTAGTGATGCTATACATCGTATACAAGTCCTATCGCTCCGCACGCCGCTACCAACGAGAACTTATGAAAGACAAGGAAGCCTTAGTAGAGTCCGAGCGTCAACTTCGTACAGCCAAAGAGATAGCGGAACACGCCAACCAGATGAAAAGCACGTTTATCGCCAATATCAGCCATGAGATCCGTACGCCACTTAACGCGATTGTCGGCTTTTCGGAATTAATATCCGATGAATCTATTTCCGCTGGCGAAAAGAAAGAGTTTTTCTCCATTATCAACAATAACTCTTATTATTACTTAATCTGATAAATGACATTCTTGACCTTTCTCGCCTAGAATCCGGGAATATGAAGTTCATTATAGAGAAGACAAGCTTATCGGATTGTTGCCGGAACGCTTTGGCAAGTGTAGAGCACCGGGTCTTTCCGGGTGTTCAATTGACCTATACACCTTCTGAAGATCCCTTACATATCCAGACAGATTCGATACGTCTCCAACAATTATTGATAAACTTATTGACCAATGCCTGCAAGTTCACGAAAGAAGGAGAGATCAACCTATCTTATCAAATAGATGAGGACAAGCAGCATGTACGTATCACCGTAACCGATACCGGATGTGGAATACCGGAGGATAAGCAGAAAGTCATATTTGAGCGTTTCGAAAAGGTAGATGAATATGCGCAGGGTACAGGCTTAGGGTTATCCATCAGCCAAACAATTATCGAGCATTTAGGTGGCTCCATTCAATTAGACCCGACGTATAAGCATGGAGCCCGGTTCATCGTACTCCATCCCTACAACCCTCTTGATAATCCATCATGACGTAAACCACGTCTTGAAATCCGGCACTCTCGCCTTGCTAACCAATATACGGTCCAAGGTCGGTACGATCAAATTGATCGCAAGGCGTCCGTTAAACCAGAGATCGATATCTTGCACCGCCTTTCTGGATATCAAGTACTGACGATTGATCCGGAAGAACAAGGCGGGATCAAGGCTATCGGCGAGCTCATCCAAGGTCTGCGTGAAAAGGTATTCTTTCCCGTCCGTCATCACCGCCTTTACATTTCCGTCCGCTATATAGAAAAATAAGATCATATCCACGGAAACAGGTAGCAGCTTATCCCCTTTCATAGGGATCAAGAAATGCGTTTTATATCCTTCCACCCGCTTCAAGGCTTGCATGACAGCGGAATAATCGATCGCTTCTTTCTCCACAGCCGTCGATTGTAACCGTGACAACTTATCCAAAGCTTTCCGTATATCATCCGCGTCGATCGGTTTCAACAGATAATCTACGCTATTCACTTTAAACGCTTTCAGCGCATATTCATCATAGGCTGTCGTGAAAATGATCGGGCAAGAGATATCTACATGACCGAAGATCTCGAAAGCCGAACCATCCGCCAAATGGATATCCAGAAAGATAAGTTCCGGCATTGGATGCGATTGAAACCATTCAACACTATCCGTAATACTATCTAGGACATCGATCACCTCGATATCCGGATCAACCTCTCCCAGCAATGCCATCAAATTACGGACAGCCGCTTTCTCGTCTTCTATTATCAAAGCTTTCATACCAAAGGGATTGTTACGCTGAATATACTAGCATCTTCTTTTATGGAAATATCTTTCTTATACAAGAGGTTATAACGTTTACTCAGGTTCACCAAGCCAATACCGGTGCCTCCGCTATGTGTCAATTTCGGTTGGATGGGATTGCTAACCGTCAAGGAATCATGGTCCGAACGAACGGATATGGTCAATGAATGGCGGTTGCTAATCTCGTTATGCTTCACGGCGTTCTCGATCAAAAGCTGCACCGACATAGGAGGCAGTTGCTTAGACTCGTGCTCCCTTTCCCTAAGTCTATATCGAAAACTAGAATTATCCTCATAGCGCATTTTCAAAAGGAAGATATAAGCGTTCACGAAATCCATCTCCTCCCGTAAAGTAACACTACGGCACTCATTCTCTTGCAAGGTATAACGTAAGACACGGGATAACTCCTGCAAATATTCTTGTGCCTTCCCGGGAGTCTCCCGGATCAAGGAACGGAGCGTGTTCAAGGAATTAAATAACATATGAGGATTAAGCTGGCTCTTCAAGGCCTCATATTGGTTCAATAAATTCTCCGCCCGCAATTGCTGGTTCTCGACCTGTACTTGCTGGCTTTGACGAATCAGGTAAATCATATAGCAACTACCCGTAACGACGCACGACATGATAAAATCCCTCAACGGATGCAGATAATGATGCACCAAGGCGTCGATCGCCGGGATATCAAACTGATGGTGCAAGAACACGAAACCCTTTCCTAATAAATTATTCACGCACCAAGTCATTACGAACGAGAGCAGAACCTTCTGCCAAGAGATACGCGCTTTCTGCCGATTGAAACCAAAGACATACGTGTTCATCGCAAATAACAGTAAGAGGGACACGAAGGTGAAAAAGACCTCATTCGCTACATCCAATACCGACATATCCGGAAAAAGAGCGTTCTGCCCGGTAACGTCAAACAACGACACCAATTCCGGGAAATGGATCAAGAAGGCCACCATGATCGATATGATGACCAACGAGAACACATATTTATTCTTTATATTCATTTTCTTCATGAAGACAAAGATAGTCATTTCTTCTCTACCCGTGCGGAAACATACATACCGGGACGAAAACGGGGATTCGTCTCTTTCACCCGAGCGTACATTTCCAAGGAACGGCTCGTCTCGTCCACCTCCTGTCCGATCGAGACCAAGACCGCATGGAAGGTCTCCTTCCCCATTCCATTCACCCGGAACTGTACTTGGTTCCCAATGGATAAGTCCGCTAAATCCTTCTCATAAGCGGTCAGGCAAAGGAGAGTCTCGCCTTTATCGATCACATCACAGATCGGTTCGCCCGCGTTCACGTATTTACCGAGATTAATGGACAGCCCGGCGACATAACCGCTTAATGGCGCTTTTACCTCCAAATAAGGTTGGATACCGTCTTCCAGAAGATCGCCGGCGGAGACACCAAGGATAGCAAGTTGCGCGGCGGCGGCATCTTGACGGCTCTTCATGGAAAGATAATCCGCCTTGCTTTGCTGGAAACGTTTTTGCGAGGCCGCTTCTTGCTCGCTCAAACGCTGTTGCCTTTTATACTCAGCCTCTAAGTATTCCGTTTGGGCATGGGCATCCAAATAGGTCTGTTGCAACGTGATAAAATCCGGATTCTCCAAGCTGACGATCACCGAGCCCTTCTTCACATAATCGCCCGGAAGCAGCGTAGTAGCATGAACCGTGCCTCCCATCGTCAACGTAACCGTAGCCTGCCGCTGCGGGGGAACTACCATGATCCCGTTGAAAGAGGAGTGATTCGGAAGGGCCGTAGCCGAGGAAATCCCATCCACCTCTACGCTATCCACGGATGGTTCGGACGGTACGTTTTCTGCTACTTGAGTAATAGCGGGCCGGGCAGTTATGTCTTGCGAATCGCCCTGTCCTTTCTCCGCATTGTTTGTCATACTGCATGCGGCCAATGCCATAAGAGCCGCAGGAATCCATATCTTTTTCATCTTATACTATTTTTCTGGTTATCTACTATACAACTCCAACTCAAGCGCCGATATATTATAGGCATATACGGCCTCGATATATCCCCGCCGGATCTCCCGGGCGGCGTTCAGGCTTTGAACAAACTGCGTGATATCTGTCTCGTTCTCTTTGAACTGTACCGTCGCGCTCTTCAACAAAGCATCCGCTTCCGGTAAAGCGCCGGTCGTATAATAGCGGATATGCTCTCCTTCCTTACGAAGCGCAACGCTCAACTCCTCCACCTTATTGTTCAACTGACGGATGTTGCTCTCCGCTTCCGTGCGGGCGATATAGGAATCGATCTTCGCTTGCCTTACCCGGCTATGCTGCGGGAAGAACAATACCGGGAACGAGATCCCGACCATCCAAGAGTCCAGACCGCTCAACGGGGCTATTTTCTGACGCACATATCCTACCGATAGTTCCGGGAAGAAACGGCTTCGTTCGATACGAAGCATGGCTTTCTTTTCATCGGCCACGCTCCGGAAATAATTCAGATGGATATCGGACGGAGCGATCTCGGCTATGCGAGCGGGGAATAAAACCAATGTCGTATCCATAGGCAGCAATGGGGAATCCGAATAACAAGTCCATGAGAAACGACGGGCAGCCAATTGCAACTCCTCCTCCGCCTGCGACAAACGGGTTTGCAGATCGGCGACCAAGGTAGATGACATATTCCGCTCCAATAGCGTGATATCCCCTTGCTCATAACGCAACTGACTTGCCTTTCGCAAACGTCCGGCCCACTCGATCTGCTCTTTATACAAGGCACATAGATGAAAGGCATATTGATAATAAGCCCATGCCCGTTTTACCTCGGCCGTAATCTCCTTCTTCACCAAGTCCCGGTAATATTCTCCCGTGGCGACTTGACGGTTCACCAAGGCGTTCTTATAAAATGGGGTCAATAGAGAGCCTAAGGATTGCGTGATCTCCATCTGATTGTCGTTTCGTGTCTCACCGTTGATCTGTCCCCATGAATAATTAAAGGTGGTCGGTGACACCTCCCAGCTCTCTCCCCGTGAAGCACGACTACGTTCAATGGATGCCGTGGCAGTCTTCAGGCGAGGATGATTCTCCAAGGCGATCGTCACGGCTTCTTCCAACGACACCGTCTGTTGGGCATGCGTGGGGAATAAGATACCTAAAAAAAAGAAGAAACGGCAATAGGCGCTTCAACCAGCGTTGGCGCTTCCAAGCGGCCGAGCTATTTACCAACCGATAAAATACCGGGATAATAATCAACGTCAAGATCGTGGAGACAATCAAGCCTCCGATCACGACCGTCGCTAACGGACGTTGCACCTCCGCGCCCGCAGACTTCGCTATCGCCATCGGCACGAATCCTAGAGAAGCTACCAGGCCGGTCAAGAATACGGGGCGAAGTAGATGCGGACATCCTTTCGCGAGGATACGATTCGTTGTCATTTGATATTTAGTTTGTTTCCGTAAGTTATTAAAATGATTAATCATTAATATACCATTCAAGACCGCTACGCCAAACAAGGCGATAAAGCCGACCCCCGCCGATATACTGAAAGGCAACCCTCGTAACCAAAGGGCCAGAATACCCCCTATCAAGGATAACGGGACGGTAGAAAATACCACCAGCGAGTAGGTAACACTCTTAAAGGCAAAGAACAATAGCAATAAGATCAATGACAAGGCGACCGGTATCACGATCGTAAGCGTATTGATCGCATTCCGCAAGTTCTCGAACTGGCCGCCATACTCAAAGTAGTATCCCGGTTCCAGCTTGATATGCTTGTCAAGGGTTTCTTGGATAGTACGCACGACTTTCTGGATATCAGCGTCACGGACATTCACCCCGATCACGATACGGCGTTTCGTGGCATCCCGGTTAATCTGTAGAGGCCCGTTGACCAGCTCGATCGTAGCGACCTCGCTAACCGGGATCTGGATTCCCTCGGCAGTCCGTACAAAGAGCTTATCCAAATTCAGATCCGCCACTTTATCATTATCCAGACGAAGCACCAAGTCGAAACGTCGCTCATTCTCGAAAACGACACCCGCCGCCTCTCCCGCATAAGCCGTACGGATGATCGTGTTCAACTCCTCTATATTCATCCCGTAACGGGCGATCTTGGCACGGTCGTAGTGTACGACCAATTGCGGCAGCCCCATCGCCTGCTCCACGATCACATCGGCGGCTCCCGGTACTTGCTCCACGAAAAGAGAAGCTTCCTTCGCCTTCTTATAAAGCTCCGCCATATCCTCTCCATATAGCCTTGATCGCGATATCCGCCTTGGCCCCCGTCATCAATTCATTGAAGCGAAGCTGGATCCGGCTGGCTGAAGTTTAAAACTCCGCCCCCCCGTAATCGGTTTCCAAGGAAGCCTTCATCTTCTCCACCATCTCCGCACGGCTGGAGGCCGAGGTCCATTCCTTGAAAGGTTTCATCACGATCATGATATCCGCATCTTCCACCGCCATCGGGTCGGTCGGAACCTCGGCCGTTCCGATCTTGGCTACCACGTGTTTGATCTCCGGGAAACTCTTCATCAAGGTCTCTTCCGCTTGCTTCGATAGCTCGATACTATGCGTCAGGGAACTACCGGCGGGAAGCGTCATCTGCATGGCGAAATCCCCCTCATCCAGCGTAGGGATAAACTCCGCCCCTAACCTCGTGAATAAGAAAAGGGACACAGCCAGAGCCGCGAAAGAACAAGCGATCGTTCCCCAGATATGACGCAGACAGAAATTGCTGCCGAGATGGGAATCTCATAGGTGCAGGTATCCAGAATGGAGAAAAGAATTTTAAACAATTAAAAGACCAGACATAGTATATATCAGGTGGTAAATAGAAAAAGAGCATGCAGATTAACCAGTGATATTTCCCGATAAGCAGGTAAATATCACTTGTTTTGCATACTCTTTTTGTGTTTGCGTATATACGTTGAGTTATATTGGTTATGGTTTGGGCTGCTTTCGACGACTTACATGGTTCTCTGAGATCTGAAGATTACATTCTTGTATTTCAGAAGAGCTGTCTGAAGAATTTAGTCCTATTACAGCACAGGAAACAACCTCTCCGACACCTACAGTCAGCATCATAAGCGGAATCGGAAGATTTACTCCGTATCCGAAGTGAAGTACGAATGGCACGATGACTGCATTGGAAACAATCGGCGGGATCGGCGCAAGAAAACGGTTGCAGCTGCGGAGTCTGTAAGTAAATACTGCTCCGATCAGTGTTGCGATGCTTCCGAAAATAATGTCTACAGGAATGGCACCGCCAAAGAGATTGGCAATGATACATCCCACAAATAACCCCGGAATCGCAGCCGGTGTAAAGAATGGCAGGATGGTCAGTGCTTCCGAAAAGCGAATCTGAATTTCGCCATAGCTGAGTGGTGCGAATAAAAGAGTCAGAACCACATAAATGGCTCCGATCACTGCTGCTTCTGCCAGAAACTGAGTACCTTTGTTTTTCATATTTGATTATCTCCTTTAGTATTTGTTTTACGAGTGGAAGGTTTCGAACACTCGGCTATCGAAGTATATCACTTTTCGGAAGTACGGTCAATGTCTTTGATAAGAGTTTTATTAACATTTTCCTCGTACAGACGCATCTGTATCTGCATAGGTGTTGGATCATCTGTTATTTTCATATGACCGAAATGATTGAAGAAGAAAAGTACCCCAAGTCCGATTCCTATGGAATAAGTGATTTCAAGAACAGTAAAATGACCGGAAGTCTGTCCTGTGACCTGGGTATAGATCTGCGAGAAGAGACCACCGACATCTACATCGTTATTAAATGTCATGATAGAGAAACCTGCACCGAAAAAGGCGGCAAGACCGACGAAAATAATCTTGCACCACTGCCAGACAAGTCCGGGACCGGGTTTGTTTTTTAAAAGTGATGATAAAGTCGGCTTCTCCAATATTACTGATTTCAAGGTCGGGTTCATTTTTTTTTGATTTCGGAGATCAGATCCATGACAGACATTACATAACGTCCTGGTTTATTCGGGTCAAGATTTATAACCGGCATCACCCGGAGCCGATTCAGGATTTTACTGTTGCTGCAGGAAAGTTTTGCAATGTCCTGAAGATAAATGTGTGGATGGTTTATCTGGATATTCTGATCTAACTGTAAATAGAGAGTATCACTCATGGTATGTTATCCTTTCATTTTGGGCTTGAAGATCAGGCTTGCAAGATAAGAGAAGATCAAAGCTGCGGAGACTCCCACCGCGCAGGCGGTAAAGCCTCCCATAAAGAGTCCGATCAGTCCGTTTTTGTCAATGGATTCTTTCATTCCTTTCCACAGGATATTGCCAAAACCAAGCAGGGGAACAGAAGCGCCTGCTCCGGCAAATTCTGCAAATGGCTGATAGATTCCGACAGCGCTTAAAACAGAGCCTGTACATACCAGAAGTACCATGATCCGTCCGGGCATAAGCTTTGTCCTGTCCAGAAGAATCTGCACCAGGGCACAGATCAGTCCGCCTGTCCAGAATGCATTAAAATAGTCCATGTATTTTTCCTCCTGAAAAAATTTCTGTATCTACATCATATCCGGAACCCTGTACTGTTCTATTACAACAGCGTGTGCGATACCGGGAATTGGATCCCCCTCGTTGAAGCTTACCTTTGACAGAAGGGCACCTGTGGGAACAAAGAGAATCCTTTTCCATTTTTTCTGTATAATACCCGGAAGAATATAGCCTGCCAGAACAGAGGCGGCACATCCACATCCACTGCCGCCGGAATGTGTATCCTGAGTCTGAGGATCATAGATCATGAATTGCAACAATGCAGTTTTTGCGACTTGCGGATCCATGTTTGGCAATTCCGACGCGAATTTCATCACTTTGTCTTTTGACATATGTCGGAAATCGGGGATATCCAGAATCTCCAGCACCTCTTGC
>ENA-OQBD01000988-OQBD01000988.1-human-gut-metagenome-genome-assembly--contig:-NODE-988-length-14058-cov-2.853062_pt1 | contig 14058 bp, 13 predicted proteins | sample MGYA00242742_ERZ504543 | MGnify/ENA primary metagenome ERZ504543 (study PRJEB26092, sample SAMD00036239) | human gut metagenome | host: Homo sapiens | study: EMG produced TPA metagenomics assembly of... | reverse complement strand
CCCCACCACATGGATCCGGTATCCAACTATGCCGATTACATGGAACTGATTAACGAAGGATATGAGCAGTCTGGCATGGCAAAGCCCTTTAAGGACCAGGCTCTTATTGAAGAATGGCGTGCTGATGCAGGAAAAAATCCGTTGAAATATCCCAATACCAACTGGCTGGAAGAAACCTTTTAAATCCTCCGTTGCACACAATCATGTTATTTCCATGAACGGTGGTAGTGAAAAAATTAAATTCTACTCATCTTTCGGCTATCAAAACAATCCGGGTGTAATGGAAAACACCGGTTTTGAGAAATATAATGCCCGTCTGAATGTCTCTGCCGATGTTAAAAAATGGCTGAATCTGGCCGCTCAAGTCAGTGGCTACGTTTCCAACATGGATCCTGCAGCCAAGTATCAAAGTGAAGGAAGTACAGTAAGCGATGTATTTAAATTTGCCTCAGCCACCACTCCGGGTATGGTATTCCGTGCTCCCGACGGACGCTACGGTGCTATGAACAACTCGGAAGACTCTTCCCAATCAGCCAACAACAATCCATTGCTTCGTCTGAACTCCGTGGACGGTAACATTCACAAGACCAATGTACGAAGCCGCTTTATAGCAACACTCAAACCATTCAAGGGTTTTACCCTGACAGGCTCCTACTCCTATGAGTTTGTAGATGAAGAGCGAAGCAGCAAACCGGTTTTCCTTGAAGGTTGGGACTTCAGAAATGAAATAGTAACTTTCACCAATAAGAAGAAAAGCAGCATCATGAACTACGACGGAAAGATAGACCGATTCTTCAATGATGTAGTAGCCCGTTATGAAACTCGCCTGATAAACGATGCGTTAGGTATCAATGCAATGTTGGGTGCCAGCCAGGAAAAATACCGTTCACACAACTTTAAAGCTACTAAATATGATATGATAGATACCAGCCTTGGAGTACTTAATGGTGGCTATCGGTGATGCATCTGCCAGTGGAAGTAGGTGCAGAGTGGGCCATGCGTTCTTTCTTCGGTCGTGTCAACTTGGATTGGCAACAGAAGTATTTGCCTGGAAAATCAACTTTGAGAGCCGACCAATCATTCCCGCTTCCTCAAACCAAAGTACCGGATACTCCCTTCCTGCATCTTTTGCATGGCGTTTAGAACAGGAAAAATTCATGGAAGGATTAAGAGACAAAGGATTGAGCACACTGAAGCTGCGTTTGTCTTACGGTTCGTTAGGCAACAATGCAGTGGGCAACTACGATGCCCTGGCTTTATATGCCAACAAAAACGATGACGGTGCTTTCAACTACAGTCTGAACAATTTAGTGGCATTAGGTCTGGCACAAGCCCGTATTGCCAATCCTAATTTAACCTGGGAGTCAACTTATATGACCAATGTAGGTATTGATTTCGGGCTATTCAACAATCGTCTGACCGGTACAATGGATTACTTCCACAAGAAAACCAAAGATATCCTCATCAATCTCCCCGCACCTGCCGTACACGGTATCGCATCCATTCCAAAACAAAATAGTGCAGAGGTGTTGAACCAAGGTGTGGAACTTACACTGGGCTGGCAAGATAAAATAGGAGATTTCTCCTACTCGGTAAACGGAAACTTTACTTATGTAAAGAATGAAGTGACCAAATATAAAGGCAAAGACAAAGGTGGCATTACCTACAGCGGCGCTAATATCATTTGGGAAGGACATGCTATCAATTCACAATACCTGTTGCGTTGCGACCGCATCATCCAAACCGATGAAGATTTGGCATTGGTACAGCAAATGATAGACAATGCTCCGGTGGTAGACGGCAAAAAAGTTGATCCGTTCGCAGCTTTCGGTACTCCGCAAAAAGGTGACTTGCTTTACAAAGACATCAACCAGGACGGTATTATCGATATGGATGACCGCGAAATCGTAAGCGATGGCCCGAACCCAAAATTCCAATTTGGTCTGAATCTGAATGCTTCTTATAAGGGGATTGATTTTGCCATGCTGCTGCAAGGGCAAGCCGGTGCTAAAATTTACTGGCAAAATGATTTGGCCAATACCCCCAGTGTACGCCACGGCTATCAACTGAACAAGGAAGTGGCAGACGGCAGATGGTACGAAGGCAGAACAGATGCAACCTATCCGCGCCTGCTGGAATACCAAGACCAAAGAAACAAACAAATGAGCGACTTCTACCTGGAGAATCTGGCTTATCTGAAAATACGTAATATCCAACTGGGGTATACGCTTCCAGCCAAATTAACCAAGAAAATTTCATTAGAACGTCTTCGCTTCTACGGTAGTTTGGAGAACTTCTTCACTTTCACCTCTTTCAGAGGCTTCGATCCTGAAATAGGAGGAAGCATTGACTATCCTGCCATGAAAAATGTAGTGTTCGGCATTAACCTTAGCTTTTAACCAATAACATTGAATAAAATGAAAAAATATAAACTCTTTATCACATTGGCTGCTTCTCTATTCCTTACAAGCAGCTGCTATGATTTGGATGTATATCCTGAAGACCAATTGAGTTCGGGAACCTTTTTCCAGACTCAAGACCATGCAGACCAAATTATGATGGGTGTCTACAGCCAAATGCAGTCGGATGATATTTTTGGACGTCAGTTCGGTCTTGACTGTTTAGGTGGCATCGGCAGCGGATATGACCCTGCATCATACGCAGTTATAGGTCGCGGTACTTATAACTCTACTTCCGGATTAGTAACCGGAAAATTCAAAAATCTGTACGAAGGCATAGCCCGTGCCAATATCTTGCTTCAAAACGTAGACCGGTGCGATATGAGCGATGAGCTGAAACTGAGATACAAAGCTGAGGCCCGATTTATGCGTGCACTCTATTATTTTACTCTGATGGACTTCTTCGGTCCTGTACCTGTTTATGATGAAAGCACTATCGTAGCCGAAGATTTCATGAACATGCTGGAGCCAAGAAAAAGTCTGGAAGAAGTACGCAAATTTATCATTGACGACTTGGACAACGCCGATACTTACCTGCCTACAGAATGGGATGCGTCCAATGCCGGTCGAGCTACCAAGGCTGCTGCCATGTCGCTGAAGGGTAAAGTGCTACTCTATGCCAAAGAGTATGAAGCCGCCAAAGAATGTTTTGAGGCTGTTGTAACAAACAAGGAAGGCAAATATGGCGAAAAAGAACTCTACCCGGATTATGCAGGCTTGTTCAAACCGGGTGGTGATGAAAGCAGTGAAATGATTTTCGCCATTCAGAACATAGGGGGTGTAGGACAGGATTTCGGTATGCCCACGACTTTCTATATGGGTAGCCGTGCTTCCTATGGAAGTTGCTGGAACAATGTCATGGCCTCTATAGATTTTGTAGACAGCTATGAATGTAAAAACGGAAAGCCCTTTGACTGGAACGACTACTTCGAGGGTTATAACGAGAATATAGATATAAGGAAAGAAGTACTCTATGCCAAGCTGGACAACAGCAAAAAAGTGGTAACTTATCCTGCAAGCCGCGACAAGCTATTGGAAATGTACGAAAATCGCGACCCGCGTATGAAAGCATCTATTATTCTTCCCTACACACACTATGCCGGCTGGGTGAAAAATGCGCCGAAAGATACAGAATTCATTCTCCTGGAAAAACAGGGTGATGCCCATGAAAACAATGGTTTCATCCGTGTCAATCAGAATTATCAGCTCTATCTCTGGAGAAAATTCGTAGCAGAGGGCAACATGGACGGTGCTATCAATAACCGTGCCGACACTCCGATCAACTTTCCTATCATCCGACTGGCCGATGTGTATCTGATGCTCGCCGAATGTTATAACCAGATGGAAAACGGAGATCAGGAAAAAGCTGTATATTATATCAATAAAGTCCGTAACCGTGCCAGTGTAAATATGCCTGAAATCAATAACGGTGATTCTTGGATGGAAGCAAGAACCAAAGAAGAAGTATTTGCCCGTATCCGTCATGAACGCGCTGTAGAACTGGCAGCAGAAGGCTGGAGCTTCAGTGACATGAGACGTTGGGGCTTACTGGAGGAAGTGGCAGGCCCGGTGAAAGATATCGTAAACAAGAAACTTTATGACCGTGTAGTCAACGAAAGAGACTATCTATGGCCTATTCCGCAGGACGAAATAGATAAGAATCCCAATTTACGCCCTAACAATCCGGGATGGTAATATACACCGGATATGATATAATACTCTGAAAGAAAAAATTCAATACCGGAGTCAGATACAAAAAAGTCCATCGGAAATTATCCGACGGACTTTTTTTATTGTTTGCCCCAATGCAAAAAGCACATGCCCTTGTGCAAAAATCCAAAAAACGACAGCAGATGTTACGGATGAAGCTCCTCAAAGCTTTTATTCTCCTCCTGCATTGTACGGACAGTCTCTTCCAGCTCCCCGATAGGCAGGTCGAGATTATACCAATCATTATAGCAGTCGGTCACATACCAATTACCATCCACCAGCTCAAACACAACCCGGAGCGAGGGCTCCGACTCATCATACCCCGCCTCAAATTCTTTATAGGCAGGTTCATCCCGGGTAAAACGTGAGATGTAAACTCCTCCTTCCTCTTCTGTGATACGTCCTTCTTTCAAGGTTTCACTATCCAGTAACGCCCATTTATCACGGGTAAAAGGAAAAGTCTGCTCTGTCTCGCCATCATCCTGCAACAATACGATAGGCGATTTCAAAGGAAACTTGATACGTGAATACTGAAATGAAGCACTGGATGTAAACTTATGGAGAAATGACTTGAAATCCTCTCCGGCTGCCAGACTGTTGAAAGTTGAGAGCATAAACGCCATGCACAGACAAACAACAAAATTAATAGCTTTCATAATAGATACGAGTTATTCCGATTTAAAGTGCAAATATACGACAAGCCGGAAATTTACAATGAAAAGCCGGCGGGAATTTACATCTGTTACTTCTTACCCCTCAAATACTCATAACCGAAGCGGCAGCGCAAACAGTCCTTCCTGTCGCAATATTCCTTTTGAAGCTGAAGCAAAGCCTGTGAGTCGGCCGCAGTATAAACGGGAAGTCCAGCTCCACTCCACAGACGGGTGACATGATTGTTCTCGGCTTTCAATGCTTCAAGAAAACAAGTGGCACGGTCACAAAGCCGTTCATCTGCTCTGTGCATTCCGTAAGCATACAGAAAAGGGATAACGGTGTTGATAAGAATAAGGTTCAAAGCATTCTCTCCAAAACGCTTTTCTTGATGTGGCGAGCTTTTTTAAACGTAAAATGTGTCTCCCAATAGGGCGAAGTCCGTGCGGATATTATCTTCTTTATATCTTCCGCAGTTTCGGCCGCCATAACTCGTGAAAACAAAGATTGTTCCTTATGATACAGCCAGGCAAGCTGTGCCAGGCGCACATGGGGGAAATTACCGGGACGCAAACGTAAAAAACGCCACCGGTCACTGCTCACTGGAGCTGACAATTCGAACTTGCGCTGCAAATAATGAAACTCTTTCTGAAGTTCCCGGTAGTAACAATCCTCCTGCCAATCTTCTTCCAAAAGCCCGGCCTGTCCTAAAAAGAACGCCTCTACCTGAAAAAGGCTATCCCGATGCTTGTCTACCGCACGGAAAGGCAGATGAGCGGCCCACGCTTCAAAAGTATCGCCATTCAGACCGAAACCCAGATTACGGGCAAGGGTAATAAAGAATACATCTTCCCAATGATTGTTGCAACGCTCCAGACGTGCGGCAATGGCCTGTGCCTTTTGTTCAAAACGCTCCACCTGCAAAGCCGATAACCAGGAATGGACCGTCAGTTTCGGTAAGGAAGCAAGAATAGAATAACAAGGAGGGTATATTTCCGTCTGACGTAATTCGTCATAACGCCGGCGGACATTGTCCGGACAGTGCAACAGTAGCTGGGGAACAATACCGCCGTTGGCATAGTACACCTCGCAATCCGACTCGCCCACCACATGCAGAATAACATTATCGTAAACCGTATCCCGGTTATGTCCGTGACGAAACCAGTCCGAAGCCTGCGTATGCAACTCAACGTTACCCACCCAAAGCGTACCGTTTATTTTCAGTTTTGCGTTAAAGAAATCGGGGCCTGCATCAGTATTCGGCAAACCGGGATCTATCACTTCGACCGGCTGTCCGGAGGTTGTCTGGAGAGGCATTAAAGGAAATATCTTATGCTTCCAAACGTAATGCAGCAATTGTTCCATTGTTAACTTATCGTTAATGTTGTGCGCAAATGTAAGAAAAAGATTACCTTTGCGACATATAGTTCGTTGATAAACTGAATAAAAACCAAAGAAACAATGAAAATCGCATTAATCGGTTACGGAAAAATGGGTAAGGAAATCGAGAAGATTGCCTTAAGCCGCGGACACGAAATTGTCAGCATCATCGATGTGAATAACCAGGAGGATTTTGAATCGGCCGCATTCAAAAGTGCCGATGTCGCCATAGAATTTACCAATCCGACGGCAGCCTACAACAATTATATGAAAGCTTTCAAGGCAGACGTAAAATTGGTTTCGGGCAGTACAGGCTGGCTGGAAGAACATGGTGAAGAGGTAAGAAAGCTTTGTTCCGAAGGTGGAAAAACCCTGTTCTGGTCATCTAATTTCAGTCTGGGAGTAGCCATATTCTCGGCCGTCAACAAATATCTGGCGAAGATCATGAACCGGTTCCCTGCTTACGACGTAACAATGAGCGAAACTCACCATATACACAAGCTGGATGCTCCAAGCGGCACTGCCATTACCCTGGCCGAAGGTATTCTGGATAATCTCGACCGCAAAAGCCGTTGGGTAAAAGGTACCTTGCAAGCACCGGATGGAACCGTGTCAGGCTCTGTCGAATGCGCTGCCGACGAACTTCCGGTCAGCTCTATCCGCGAGGGAGAAGTACCGGGCATTCACAGCATCCGCTACGATTCAGAGGCAGACAGCATCACCATTACCCATGATGCCAAGACCCGCAGCGGCTTTGCTTTGGGAGCTGTGTTGGCAGCAGAATATACAGCCGGCAAACAAGGTTTCTTAGGCATGAGCGATTTATTTCCATTTTTAAAAGACTAAAGTATTATGAGAAAAGCAACACGTGCCCAATGGGTCAAATTCGGCATAGTTACCCTGCTCTACCTGATATTCCTTGTCTGGGTGAAAAGTTGGTGGGGGCTGATTGTCCTTCCTTTCATATTTGACATCTACATCAGCAAGAAAATACCCTGGAGTTTCTGGAAAAAATCCAAGAATCCGGCTGTGCGTAGCATTATGAGTTGGGTAGACGCCATTGTATTCGCCTTGGTGGCTGTTTATTTTGTGAATATCTACATATTCCAGAACTATCAGATACCTTCGTCTTCACTGGAAAAATCATTGCTGGTGGGTGACTTTCTGTATGTAAGTAAAATGAGCTACGGTCCGCGTGTACCGAACACACCGCTTTCCATGCCGTTGGCACAACACACTTTGCCGATATTCAACACCAAATCGTACATTGAATGGCCGCAATGGAAATACAAACGCGTACCGGGTTTCGGAAAAGTGAAGCTGAATGACATTGTCGTGTTCAACTTTCCTGCGGGTGATACGGTAGCGCTTAACAGACAGCAAGAAGATTTTTACAGCCTGGCTTACAGGGAAGGACAGCGCGTATATCCCAATAAAATCAATATGGACAGTCTGACGCGCGACCAGCAGCGTACCGTCTACGACCTTTATTACAATGCCGGCCGTAATCTGATCCGTACCAATCCGCAAATGTACGGTGATATTGTGGTACGTCCGGTCGACCGCCGCGAGAACTATGTAAAACGCTGCGTCGGCCTGCCGGGAGATACCCTGCAAATCAAAGATACACAAGTGTACATCGACGGAAAAGCCATCGAGAATCCGGAAGAGATGCAGCTCAACTATTTCGTACAGACCACCGGCCCGTACATACCGGAAGAGATGTTTCGCGAATTGGGCATCAGTAACGACGACCAGATACTGATGACCGATGACTTCAATTATGAAGAAGGACTTATGCAGATGGGATTGGACCGCCGCGATGCTCAAGGCAGACTGACTCCGGTGTACCACCTGCCCCTCACCCAAAAAATGTACGATACGCTCGCCGGCAATAAAAAACTGGTCAGCCGCATCGTCATGGAACCGGAAAACCTTTCAGGACAAATGTATCCGCAAAACCTCTATACAAAGTGGACACGGGATAATTACGGTCCAGTCTGGATACCGGAAAAAGGTGCGACCATTACCCTGAACAAAGATAACCTGCCCATTTACGAACGTTGCATCGTAGCTTATGAAGGCAATACACTGGAACAAAAACCGGACGGTATCTACATCAACGGACAAAAAACAGCCACCTACACCTTCAAGCTGGACTACTATTGGATGATGGGCGACAACCGCCATAATTCCCTTGACTCCCGCTACTGGGGCTTCGTACCGGAAGACCACGTAGTAGGTAAGCCTATCGTTGTCTGGCTCTCATTAGATAAAGACCGTGGTTGGTTTGATGGAAAAATCCGTTGGAACCGCATCTTCAAGTGGGTACATTAATACAGTGACCGGAAGTTAGCGATCAATACACACTATGCGGAGAAGGAATTGGAAGATTGCAGCTACCCTGACCGGAGTAATACTTACAGTGATATTGCTCCGGAGCTGCGTTGCAACTTCCTATCTGATTCCTTCCACAGGAATGGAAAACTCACTGTACCGCGGTGAACGTATCCTGGTAAACAAATGGAGCTACGGACTACGGTTGCCTTTCATAAACTTATGGGGGTATCACCGTTGGGGCGACAAACCAGTACGTAAGGATGACATTCTTGTATTCAATAACCCTGCCAACCTCTCACAAACAGCAATCGACCAGAGAGAAGTATACATCGGCCGTTGCCTGGGAGTACCGGGAGATACTTTGTGGGTAGATTCTCTTTTCTCCGTAATTCCTTCGGAAAAAAACGCTCCCGACCAGAAGTTCCTTTATACATATCCCCGGAAAAAAGAGAAGCAGTTAGACTCACTGCTCACTATCCTTTCTATCCGCCCCAACGTATTATTAGGACAGGATACGGCAAAAAACGTACGCAGCTTCAGCAGGTACGAGTATTATCTGTTGGAACAGGCTTTAGGAACAAACAACTGGATAGAGCCTGCCGATAAAGAAGACTCGGTTGACGTACTGAAACCTCTCATCATCCCTGGCAAAGGGAAAGCCGTACGTGTATATCCCTGGAACATGACACTGCTGCGCAACACATTGGTGTTGCATGAAAGGAAACGGGCAGACATCAAAAATGATACACTATACATAGAAGGAAAACCTGTACAGCATTGTTACTTTATGAAAGATTACTATTGGGTGGGTGCCAACAACTCGATAAACCTGTCAGACTCCCGTTTGTTCGGACTTGTCCCCAAAGACCATGTCATCGGAAAGGCCGCCGTCATCTGGTTCTCAAAGGAGCAGGATACGGGATTTTTCAACGGGTATCGCTGGGACAGGATATGGAGAAGAATAAAGTGATAATCAAACAGCCAAATGATAAAGTACCAGGCAGTAACTCCTGCCAGTTCTTATTTTTAATTTTTCAATTCTTAAATGCTCAAATTCAAATGACCGTCTATCTTTCTTCCGCCTATCTGGCTCCGGTTGAATACTATACCAAACTGTTGGCATACGACCAAATATATATCGAACAGCACGACCATTATACCAAACAGACGTATCGTAACCGTTGCACCATTGCTGCGCCCGACGGTGAACTTGCCCTTTCCATTCCTACAGTCAAACCCGACACACCGAAATGCCCGATGCGTGATATCCGTATCTCCGACCACGGCAACTGGCGTCATCTGCACTGGAATGCCATTGAATCGGCATACAACCATACACCTTTCTTTGAATATTACAAAGATGATTTCCGCCCTTTTTATGAAAAGAAATATGAGCTTTTTAGCCGATTTCAACGAAGAACTTTGCCACCTCGTCTGCTCCCTGATAGACATACAGCCAACTATAGAACGTACCTCAGAGTACAAAGCTATATTTACACCCAACGAAGTAGATTTTCGTGAACGCATTCATCCTAAGAAAGACTTCCGCTTGGAAGATACGGAGTTTTTTTCCGCAACCCTGCTATCAAGTGTTTCAGGAAAAACTCGGCTTCCTGCCCAACCTCAGCATTATCGATTTGCTGTTCAATATGGGACCGGAAAGCTTATTGATATTGCAACAAAGCAATTCATCTGTTCATTCCAATCCCATCACCTGATACAAATTATATAAATTCTGAGACTTTTCTAACAATAAGAAAAGTATTAATTCCATATCTTTGCCATACAAACCTAAAGAATACACATCTGTATAACTAAATACATAAATCATGAAAAACTTATTCGACATTAAAGACAAAGTAATCGTCATAACAGGCGGTTGTGGCATTTTAGGAAAAAACATCGCCAACTATCTGGCCGAGCAAGGAGCTAAAATCGTAATTCTGGACCGCGTAGAAGAGGCAGGCAGGGAACTGGAAGCCGAGCTTAACCGAAAGTCCGAAGCCCTGTTTCTCGTAACCGACGTACTGAACAAGGAAGTGCTGGAAGAAAACAAGAAAGCCATCCTCGAACGCTTCGGCACTATCGATGTGCTGCTGAACGCCGCAGGCGGCAACATGCCGGGCGCTACCATCGCTCCGGACAAGACCGTGCTCGACCTCGATGTGGACGCATTCCGCAAAGTGGTAGACCTGAACCTCTTCGGTACGGTGCTTCCCACCATGGTGTTCGTAGACGTCATGGCAAAGAACAAGAAAGGCGCCATCGTTAATTTCTGCTCCGAATCCGCCCTTCGTCCGCTGACGCGCGTGGTAGGTTACGGTTCCGCCAAAGCGGCCATCGGCAATTATACACGCTATATGGCGACCGAACTGGCAACCAAATTCAGCCCCGAACTCCGCGTGAACGCCATTGTTCCGGGATTCCTGCTCACCAACCAGAACCGTGCGCTGCTCACCAACCCCGACGGTTCGTACACAGACCGTGCAAAGACCATCATCGCCCACACTCCGTGCGGACGCTTTGCCGAACCGGAAGAACTGTTCGGAACCATCCACTACCTCATCAGTGATGCTTCCAGCTTCGTGACCGGGGCACTCTCGGTGGTGGACGGCGGTTTCGACGCATTCTCCATCTGATGAAATCCGTGAGAGTATGCCAAAATAAAACTCACTTGCTATCTGTTTCTTTTAGGCACGGATTACACGGATTTCACGGAAAAAGGGATAAAATAAATCCGTGTCTATCCGTGTAATCCGTGCCTAAAAAAGAAATCATCAAGTGTATTTTGGCACATCCTCATTCATAATAGACAGACATATACTTTATAAACTTATACCATTACAATATGATACTTTGTGAACAAACCTGGCGCTGGTACGGTCCTAACGACCCCGTCAGCCTATGGGACATCAGACAGGCCGGAGCCACCGGCATCGTGAACGCCCTGCACCACATCCCCAACGGCGAGGTGTGGACGGTGGAAGAAATCATGAAACGCAAGGAGATGATTGAAGCCGCAGGTCTCCGCTGGTCGGTCGTTGAAAGCGTACCCGTACACGAGCACATCAAGACGCAGACCGGAGATTTCCAACAGTATATCGACAACTACAAGGAAAGCCTGCGCAACCTCGGCAAATGCGGTGTGAACATCGTGACGTACAACTTCATGCCCGTACTGGACTGGACGCGTACCGACCTTGCCTACGAGCTTCCCGACGGCAGCCGCGCCCTGCGCTTCGAACGCGCGGCCTTCATCGCTTTCGACCTCTTCCTGCTGAAGCGCCCCGGTGCGGAAGCCGATTACACCGACGCGGAAAAGGCCAGGGCCAAAGCCCGCTTCGAGCAGATGACGGAAGACGACAGGCAGTTGCTGGTACGCAACATGATTGCCGGCCTGCCCGGTTCGGAAGAGAGCTTTACCTTAGAGCAGTTCCAGAAAGAGCTTGACCGCTACAGGGATATCACCCCCGAAAAGCTGCGCTCCAACCTGATATATTTCCTCAGCGAAATCTGTCCCGTTGCCGACGAGGCCGGCATCGAGCTGGTGATCCATCCGGACGACCCGCCCTGCTCAATCCTGGGCCTGCCGCGTATCATGAGCTGCGGCGCCGATTTCCAGGCTCTGATTGACGCTGTTCCCAACAAGAGCAACGGTCTGTGCCTCTGCACCGGTTCTTTGGGCGTAAGCAGCGCCAATGACTGTGCCGCCCTGATGGAGCAGTTCGGCGACCGCATCAACTTCGTGCACCTGCGCAGCACGCAACGCGATGAGGAAGGCAACTTCTACGAAGCCAACCATCTGGAAGGCAACGTCGACATGTACCATGTGATGAAGGCTTTCCTCGAGCTGCAGCAGCGCCGTAAGGTTTCCATCCCGATGCGTCCCGACCACGGTCACCAAATGGTGGATGACTTGAAGAAGAAAACCAACCCGGGGTACTCCTGCATCGGCCGTCTGAGAGGATTGGCAGAGCTGAGAGGACTGGAAATGGGAATCGCCAAATCCTTGTTTGAATAAGGAATTCCTTTAAAAACGTGCTAAAAGCATTCAACTGCAATGATACTGCGATTGAATGGCTTTTTTATAACCTTGATACCCCATATTGAGAAATTCTTTCCTATATTTGCCCCTTGAACCCCCAAAACAGATTTATCATGAAAAAACTTAACACTCCAACGAGTGGCTGCGGTAGATGTATTCCGCGCACTCACCATGTTTCTTATGCTCTTCGTAAACGACATTCCCGGTTTGAAGAATGTTCCTCACTGGCTGATGCACGCCGCTGCCGATGAGGATATGCTGGGATTTTCCGATACCATCTTCCCGGCCTTTCTGTTCTGCATGGGCATGTCAGTATCCTTTGCCATACAGAACCGTTATAAAAAGGGCGATACAACCACACAGGTCATTGCACATATATTCTGGCGTACGGTGGCGCTCATTGCCATGGGGCTGTTCTCGCTTAACAGCGGCGGCATTGAAGGCGGTCTTTCCCATTCCTGGTTTACTATCCTTATGGTAATCGGTTTCTTCCTGACATGGGGAGTATATCCAAAGGCCGAAGGTACAAAAAAAGCCCTTTTCACCGTAATGAAAGTGGCAGGCGTGGTATTGCTTGCAACGCTGGTTATTTATAAAGACCTCAACGGGAAACCGTTCCATACAAGTTGGTGGGGAATCCTCGGTCTTATAGGCTGGACATATGCCGTATGTGCCGGCATCTATCTGTTCACCCGCGAAAGCCTGCGTAAAAACGCGGTTGCATGGTTTGCAGTGATAACGCTCGCTGTAATCAGCCATTCCGGCCTTATCCCGGAAGAGTACGGAAGCCGTATCCTGTTGCTGCCTTTCATTCCCAGTGACTGGACGCTGCACGCATTCGGAATGTCGGGTCTGCTGACCTCCTTGCTCATGCAACGCTACGCCAATCGCGAACACCCGGGCAAATTCATCGGTATGCTCTGCATCCTTGGTGCCGGCATGTTGATTCTTGCACTGGTTTCGCATCCATACTGGATTATCTCCAAGATACAGGCTACCCCGTCCTGGCTGTTTTATTGTCTTGCCGCCTTCTTCCCGTTATTCGGCTTTTTCTATTGGCTGACCGATGTAAAGGACAAAATCCAACCGGTTCGATATAATCAAACCCGCAGGAACGGCAACGCTCACTTGCTACATTCTTCCCTATATATGGTACTCCGTCCAGCAATTAGCCGGCTGGACTTATCCGGAAGCATTGGGAAGCGGTGTACCGGGACTGCTCAAATCGCTTGTCTTCTCCATCATCATCGTACAGTTGACAGGACTGTTGGTGAAAAGCAAAATAAAACTGAAGTTTAAAATACTTCATGACTATGTTGAAAATTCAAACTCCCAACGGCGAAGACAGAGTTCTGCTCCAATTCCTGCTGTGCTCCCTGTTCCTCCGCCATCATTGAATGCCTGCTGGCAAACGGCATCCGCCCGACAGTGTTTTATTGTAATCCCAACATCTATCCGCAAGAGGAATATGAG
>ENA-OQBD01000987-OQBD01000987.1-human-gut-metagenome-genome-assembly--contig:-NODE-987-length-14065-cov-3.444540_pt1 | contig 14065 bp, 11 predicted proteins | sample MGYA00242742_ERZ504543 | MGnify/ENA primary metagenome ERZ504543 (study PRJEB26092, sample SAMD00036239) | human gut metagenome | host: Homo sapiens | study: EMG produced TPA metagenomics assembly of... | reverse complement strand
TTTTGAATTAAGGGTATGTTTGGGTAGTTGACTCCGGTAAAAACGATAGGTACGCTATCTAATAAAGGATGTTCGCAAGCCAATAAGGAATAGGTCGCTTGATCATCGTTTACGATTATGATATCAGCTTCCATAAAGATAACGTATTGAGTTCCGTATATATTCTTTGTTTATAATATCTTTCACTTATTCCAATACCAGTTTTGCTGCTCCGCAGATTCCTGCATCATTTGCAAGCTCTGCAAGTGCAAATTCTGTATCTTTATCTGCAAAGAATGCCATTTCTTTAAATGGGCCTTTGATGTAATCCAGCAGAACTTCTCCGGCTTTTGATACCCCTCCGCCGATTACGATAACCGCCGGATCACATGCAGCTGCAAGGTTCGCCAGCGCATGTCCCAGATAATTTCCAAATTCAGTTGCGATTTCGATCGCGACTTCGTCTCCGGCTTTCACTGCATCAAACACTTCTTTCGCAGACATCTCTGCCACATTTCTAAGGGTACTTGGTTTCTCATCTTTTGCAAGACGCATATTGGCAAGTCTTGTGATTCCTGTTGCAGAAGCATACTGTTCCAGACAGCCTTTCTTTCCACATCCACAGGTTTCTGTCTCCTGGTAGTTTACACACAGATGACCAATCTCTCCGCCAGCTCCGTGTGCCCCTACAAGGCATTTTCCATCCACGATGATTCCACCGCCAACACCGGTTCCAAGAGTAACCATAATGACATTCTTGTGACCTTTTCCACCACCTTTCCACATCTCACCAAGCGCAGCTACATTTGCATCATTCCCTGGAATCACTTTCATTCCGTCAAGAAGTTCTTCCAGTTCACGTGTCACTTCTTTGTATCCCCATCCGAGATTTGCTGTATTCTGAACAATTCCATCCTCGTTTACCGGTGCCGGAAGCCCCATTCCGAGTCCGATGATCTGTTCTTTCACCAGGTCCTTTTCTGCCATCTTCGCTTTCACTGCCTGTGCAATATCCGGGAGGATTGCTTCTCCCTGATTCTCAGTACGTGTCTTGATCTCCCATTTGTCAAGAAGCTCTCCGTCTTCCTGAAAAAGTCCCATCTTTACTGTCGTTCCGCCTATATCGATACCAAAACAATATTTCATCTGTCTCCTGCTCCTTACATATTCTTTTTTAGATTTTCCTGTACCCGGCGGTACAGCTCCTGAGCTGCGTTATAGCCCATTTGTTTCTGTCTGTGGTTGACTGCCGCTGATTCTACGATAATGGCAACATTACGTCCCGGACGGATTGGAATACTATGGCATACAACCTTATTACCAAGAAATTCTGTATACTCCTCAGTAAGTCCAAGCCTGTCGTACTCGCGATCCTTGCTCCAGTCCTCAAGCGTAATGACGAGATCAATATTTTGTGTCTCTCTTACACTCTGCACACCAAACAGCGTCTTTACGTCAATGATACCAATTCCGCGAAGTTCAATAAAATGGCGGGTAATATCCGGCGCTGTACCAACAAGAGTATCATCACTGACCTTCCGGATCTCCACCACGTCATCTGTTACCAGACGATGACCTCGCTTGATCAGCTCCAGTGCCGCCTCACTTTTACCGATACCGCTGTCTCCCATGATCAGAACACCGACTCCATAGCAGTCCACCAGTACCCCGTGAATTGAAATACACGGTGCCAGTTCCACTTTCATCCAGCGGATCAGTTCTGCTGAAAAGGAAGAAGTCTGTTTATCCGTAATAAATACCGGAATATTGTTCTTCACTGCTTTCTCCAGAAATTCCGGATCCGGCTGCAGATTTCTGCAGAAAATAAAGCATGGAATCCCATACTCAAGCAGTGTATCATATATTTTCATCTTATGCTCATATTCCAGTGTCTGCAGATAAGTGTACTCTACATACCCGATAAGCTGAATCCGTTCGCAATCAAAATGATCAAAAAATCCGGCGAGCTGAAGTGCCGGACGGTTAATATCCGGAATTTTTACTTCCCGCTGTGTCATATCGACATCCGGAGTAAGATTTCTAAGTTCCATCTTCTCTATGATTTTTGTTAATGTAACTCCCATAGTCCTGTCTCCTTTTATTGTTCTTCCATCAGAGTAGCTTCTGTATCTTCCTTTTCGCTTCCCCTGAAAAAATTTATACACGTTTTTTGCCGATTTTTCATCCATTGATGGAATTTTTTTCAAATCTTCCACCTCTGCATTTTTAATCTCATCCAGGCTGGCAAATGTCCGCATCAGTGCTTTCCTTCTCGCAGGTCCGATTCCCGGAATATCATCCAGGATCGAATGCACTTGTCCCTGACTACGCAGTTTCCGGTGAAATTCTATAGCAAATCTGTGCGCCTCATCTTGCACTCTTGTGATCAGCCGAAACCCTTCGGAATTGCGGTCGATCGGAATCTCGATATTCTGATAGTAGAGTCCTCTCGTCCGATGGTGGTCATCTTTGACCATACCGCATACCGGAATGGATATATGAAGTTCATCCAGTACTTCCAGTGCTATATTAACCTGTCCTTTTCCACCATCCATCATGATCAGATCCGGAAAAACATTAAAACTTCCCAGCTCTTTTCCGCTTTTCTGTTCCTCCAGACCATGCCGGAATCTTCTGGTGAGGACCTCACGCATACTTGCATAATCATCCGCCCCCTGCACACCCTTGATGTGGAACTTACGATAATCGTTTCGTTTCGGTTTGCCCCTCTCATAAACGATCATCGACCCTACCGAGGCAAATCCATTGGTATTGGAAATATCATACGCCTCCATACGCACCAGGTTATTAAGACCAAGCAACTTTTCTATTTCTTTTACTGCACCGATCGTTCTTCCTTCTTCACGCTTGATACGCTCCTTATCTTTTTCCAGTACCATCTTTGCATTTTTCGCCGCAAGCTCAACAAGCTTTTCTTTTTCCCCTTTTTTCGGGATACGGAAATGAACCTTATGCCCACGTTTTTCTCCAAGCCATGCTTCCAGGATCTCCCGCTCTTCCGGTTCCACCGGAAGCATCAGTTCGCCCGGAATATATGGCGTTCCGGCATAAAACTGCTTGATAAAGCTGGAGAGGATCTCTGCATTTTCATCTCCCTGGGCAATCCGCAGATAAAAATGATCTCTGCCGATCAGACGACCATTGCGGATAAAGAATACCTGTACCACCGCATCCTCATGCTCTCTTGCAAGAGCCACAATATCCCGGTCCTCGCCCCCTGTATCGGTAATCTTCTGCTTCTGTGCAATCTGCTTCACGCTGTGCAGAAGCTCCCGGTATTCAATTGCTTTCTCAAATTCCAGATCATCCGATGCCTCCTGCATCTTTTTCTCCAGATCCTTTAAGATTTTATCATAATTTCCTCCCAGGAATTTGAGTACTTCATCAACCGACTCTCTGTATTTTTCCTGCGAAATATACCCCTGACACGGTGCATCGCACTGCTTGATATGATGATAGAGACAGCATCTTTCTTTCCCGATATCGCGCGGAAGGATGCGGTTACAGCTACGCAGACGGTAAAGCTTCCGGATCAGTTCGATCGTATCTTTTACCGCCGTCACACTGGTATAAGGACCGAAATACTTTGACTTGTCCTTCTTCATCTGCCTTGCCATCATAATCCTTGGATATGCTTCGCCGGTTGTCACTTTGATAAATGGATAACTCTTATCATCCATCAGCATCGTATTGTACTTTGGCCGGTGTTCCTTGATCAGATTGCATTCCAGAACCAGTGCTTCCAGTTCCGAATCCGTCACGATATACTCAAACCGGGTGATATGCGTCACCATCTGGTCAATCTTGGCCCCCCGGTTCCTGCTCGGCTGAAAATACTGTCTGACACGGTTCTTCAGGCTGATCGCCTTTCCAACATAAATGATCTCGTCCTTTCCCCATGCATCAGATAGACTCCCGGTTTCCCAGGAAGTTTTTTAAGTTCGTCTTCAATAATAAATGTCTGATTTTCCATAGTCACATTATACCTTGCTTCCTGCAGACAATACAAGTCATTCTTTCAAAAGAATCTACAGAAAAAAAGAGGCTCCAGAACCTATTGTTCTGGAACCTCTGCATCTTCTGTTATTTTAGACTAGTCACGCTTCTGCGGAAGGATGAATCCGTCTTCATCTCTTTCTACTTTCTTCTGCGTTTCTTTCTCTTCCTGCTGTGCAGCTTCGGTATCTGCCTCTTTCTTCGGCATCTCGATCGTCTGCTCTTTTACAGGATTCTCTTCTTTCTTTTCTTCCGGTTCCGGAATTCCTTCACATCTGCGGTAAATCTTCATGAATTCTTTTCCGGTGATCGTCTCTTTCTCAATCAGGAATCCGGCGATCTGATCCATCGTTTCACGATGCTCGGAAAGCATTCTCTTCGCTTCTGCATATGCTCCCTTCAGCATCTTCATAACTTCCTGATCAATCTCTGCCGCGGTTGCCTCTCCGCAGTTCATAACAGCTCTTCCGTCCAGATAGCGGTTCTGGATAGATTCCAGTCCGATAAGTCCGAATTTTTCAGACATACCATACTGCGTTACCATCGCTCTTGCAATCTTGGTTGCCTGCTCAATATCGTTCGATGCTCCTGTCGTAACTGTGTCAAACACCAGTTCCTCTGCTGCACGTCCTGCAAGGGCTGTCACCAGCATTGCTTCCAGCTCAGCCTTGGTATTCAGGAACTTCTCTTCCTCCGGTGTCTGCATTACATAACCGAGTGCACCCATGGTTCTCGGAACGATTGTAATCTTCTGTACCGGTTCTGCGTCCTTCTGAAGGGCAGTTACCAGTGCGTGACCGACTTCATGGTATGATACGATACGGCGTTCTTTCTGGCTCATGATACGGTCTTTCTTCTCTTTACCCACAAGAACGACCTCAACAGCCTCAAAAAGGTCTGCCTGGGATACAACATTTCTTCCTTTTTTTACTGCATTGATTGCAGCCTCGTTGATCATATTGGCAAGATCAGAACCGACTGCCCCGGAAGTTGCAAGTGCAATCTCTTCCAGATTGACTGTCTCATCCATCTTAACATCTTTGGCATGTACTTTCAGGACATCAATACGTCCCTTGAGATCCGGCTTATCTACGATGATACGTCTGTCAAATCTTCCCGGACGGAGAAGCGCCGGATCCAGGATCTCCGGACGGTTCGTTGCCGCAAGAAGCAGAAGACCTTTATTACTGTCAAATCCATCCATCTCTGCAAGGAGCTGATTCAATGTCTGTTCTCTTTCATCATTGCCACCAAGCTGTGAATCTCTGCTTTTTCCGATCGCATCGATCTCATCGATAAAAATAATACACGGCGCCATCTGCTGTGCCTGCTTAAAGAGGTCACGTACTCTTGACGCTCCGACACCGACATACATCTCAACAAATGCAGAACCCGAAAGAGAGAAGAACGGTACTTTTGCTTCTCCGGCAACTGCTTTTGCAAGAAGTGTCTTACCGGTTCCGGGAGGGCCTACAAGAAGTGCTCCCTTCGGAAGCTTCGCTCCGATTCCGGTGTATTTGCCAGGGTTATGCAGGAAATCGACTACTTCCTGCAGGGATTCTTTTGCTTCATCCTGACCGGCTACATCCTTAAATGTGACTCCGGTAGATTTTTCCACATACATCTTGGCATTGCTCTTACCAACGCCCATCATGCCGCCACCCTTTGTCATACGGCGCATCAGCATCACGCCCAGACCGATCATGATCACAAGCGGAACAATGTTGACCAGAAGATTCATTACCATATAAGATGTAGAATCCGGTATCTTCTGTTCATACTCAACACCTGCTTTATACAGTCTGTCCGAAAGGGTATCATCCTTCACAATACCGGTATAATACTGCTTCCTTGTCACATTACTGAACAGACCTGTACTGTCATCGCTGCTGTCCTTACTGCTGCTGTCGTTGTTATCTGCTACAGAACCTTCGACCACATCGCTCTCAGAAGCGCCTTTCTTCTTGCTGTTCTTCATCTCAGCTTCTGTCTTCGCTGTGATCACAATCTTGTCATCCTCGATCACAACTTTCTTAACTTCCCCGGAATCTACCATGTTCAGGAACTGATCATAGGTAATCTCCCGGGCATCTGTGTCTTCCCGGAACTGATACAGCGCAAATACGATAAACGAGATCAGCATAACGGTAAATAATATAATATTCCATCTTTGGCGGTTATTTTTATTATTCGGATTATTATTTCCCGGAAGATTCTGCTTATTTCTATTATTCTGGTTATCCATACCTACCTCCTAAGTGTCGTCCTCTCTATTATAAGTAGGCGTTTTTTAGAAATCAATGAAAAATTTATGAAAAGATTGTAAAAAAGTCATATTTTATAGTATACTAGGTTTGAATTGCTTCTATGAAAGTAAAATTATGGACAAAAAGGATGGAACTTTATGAAAATTGGGTTTGATAATGAAAAAATACCTGCAAATGCAGTCTTCTCACATTCGTGAGCGAATCAATCAGTTTGACAACAAACTGTATCTTGAATTCGGTGGAAAGCTTTTCGATGACTATCATGCTTCCCGCGTGCTTCCTGGATTTCAGCCGGACAGCAAATTACATTTACTAAAAGAATTATCGGATACTGCAGAGATTGTGATCGTTATCAGTGCAGCCGATATTGAGGCCAACAAAGTCCGCGGTGACCTCGGGATCACTTATGACACTGACGTTCTCCGCCTGAAAGACGAATTTGAAGCCAATGGCCTCTTTGTCGGAAGTGTTGTTATCACACAGTACTCCGGACAGAACAGTGCCGATCTTTTTAAAGGACGTCTGGAAAAGCTTGGCATTAAAGTTTATATCCATTATGTAATAGAAGGTTATCCTTCCAACATCCCGCTGATCGTAAGCGACGAAGGATACGGAAGGAACGAATATATTGAGACAAGCAGACCTCTGGTTGTCATCACCGCACCGGGACCTGGAAGTGGAAAGATGGCTACCTGCCTTTCCCAGCTCTATCATGAGCACAAGCACGGAGTCCGCGCAGGATATGCCAAGTTCGAAACCTTCCCGATCTGGAATATCCCGTTAAAGCATCCGGTCAACTTAGCATATGAAGCAGCTACCGCTGACCTTAACGATGTAAATATGATCGACCCGTTCCATCTGGAAGCTTACGGTGTTACTACCGTCAACTACAACCGTGACGTAGAGATCTTCCCTGTACTGAGTGCAATTTTTGAGCGCATTTACGGAGAAAATCCATACAAATCACCAACAGACATGGGCGTTAACATGGCAGGTAACTGCATCTGTGACGATGAAGTCTGTAAAGAAGCTTCCCGGCAGGAGATCATTCGCCGCTACTACCGCACCATGGACCGTTTCCTTTCCGGTGAATGCCCGAAAGAAGAGACTTATAAGGTCGAGCTTCTGATGAATCAGGCAGGAGTTACCGTACATGACCGTAAGGTTGTTGATGCCGCTCTTGCACGCGCTGAAGAAACCGGTGCACCGGCTGCCGCTCTGGAGCTTCCTGACGGACGCATCGTAACAGGAAAAACTTCTGATCTGCTTGGCGCATCTGCTGCCCTGATCCTGAACGCCTTAAAAGAGCTTGCCGGAATCGATCATGATATGCACCTGATCTCACCGACTGCCCTGGAACCGATCCAGAAAGTTAAAACCGAATTCCTTGGAAGCAAGAACCCAAGACTTCACATCGATGAAGCTCTGATTGCACTTTCTATCAGTGCCTCTTCCAATCCGGTTGCTGAACAGGCACTCAGACAAGTTCCGAACTTAAAAGGCTGCCAGGCTCATGTATCCGTTATGCTTGCAAATGTAGATATCCGTCTGTTCCAGAAGTTATCCATTCAAGTCACATCGGAACCGAGATACGAGAAAAAACCGATCTATCAGTTAGATCAAATATTATATTTACTGATTTTTATTACACCCATTTCAAAAAAAATTGTTGTATTTTTTTCTGGAATGGGTGTATACTTTTAAAGTATTTTATAGGGGAATTGATTTTCAAGGGGAAATCAAAGTAGCGAGGGAGCCACATAAATTTGTTTTTATGGGGTTTTTTTTCTATTTTTTATCCGTCAGAAGGTTATATCGGACTTTCTTGGTGAATAAAAATCGCATTCTATCTTACTTTTTTTACAGGACACAATGAGTAGTAGACCAAAAAAAGATACCATAAGGAGGGAACTGGAACTATGGCAGTTAAGTATGTATTTGTTACCGGAGGCGTTGTCTCAGGTCTTGGAAAAGGAATCACAGCAGCTTCTCTTGGGCGTCTGCTCAAGGCACGCGGTTACACAGTTACAATGCAGAAATTTGATCCGTACATCAACATTGACCCGGGTACAATGAATCCGGTACAACACGGTGAAGTTTTTGTAACAGACGATGGAGCTGAGACAGACCTTGACCTTGGACATTATGAAAGATTTATCGATGAAAGTCTTACCAAGAACTCGAATGTAACGACAGGAAAGATTTACTGGTCCGTTCTTCAGAAAGAACGTCGTGGAGATTTTGGTGGAGGAACCGTACAGGTCATCCCGCATATCACGAATGAGATCAAGAGCCGTTTCTATCGTAACCCTGCAGCTACAGATACCGAGATTGCGATCATCGAAGTCGGTGGAACCGTCGGAGACATCGAAAGCCAGCCTTTCCTGGAATCTATCCGCCAGTTCCAACATGATATGGGACATGACAATGTTGCGCTGATCCACGTCACACTGATCCCATATCTGCATGCTTCCCAGGAGATGAAGACCAAACCGACTCAGGCAAGCGTAAAAGAATTACAGGGAATGGGAATCCAGCCGGATATTCTGGTCTGCCGTTCCGAGCATCCACTGGATCAGGGAATCAAAGACAAGATCGCCCTCTTCTGTAACGTGCCATCTGATCACGTTCTTCAGAACCTGGATGTGGAATACCTTTACGAAGCACCACTCGCCATGGAAGAAGAACATCTCGCTTCCGTTGTATGCGAATGCCTGAAGCTTGACTGTCCGGAACCGGATCTGAAAGACTGGAAAGAGATGGTCGAATGCCTGAAACATCCGACACAAGATGTAACAGTCGCCCTGGTCGGCAAATATATCCAGCTCCATGACGCATATATCAGTGTTGTTGAAGCATTAAAACATGGCGGCATCTACAGCCACACAACCGTAAATATCAAATGGATTGACTCTGAAACTGTCACACCGGAAAATGTCGATGAACTTCTCGGTGATGTAAGTGGTATCCTCGTGCCTGGTGGATTCGGTGACCGTGGTATCGAAGGTAAGATCGAAGCCATCAAATATGCAAGAACACATAAGGTTCCGTTCCTCGGACTCTGCCTTGGAATGCAGCTTGCCATCGTAGAATTTGCAAGAGACGTTGTCGGATATCATGATGCACACAGCGTAGAACTGAATCCAAACACTACACATCCGGTCATCCACATCATGCCTGACCAGATCGGTATTGAAGACATCGGTGGAACCCTTCGTCTTGGTTCTTATCCTTGTGTTCTTAACAAAGAATCGAAAGCTTATAAATTATATGGAAAAGAAGAAATCCACGAACGTCATCGTCATCGTTATGAAGTCAACAATGACTATCGTGATGCTCTTACCCAAAATGGTATGCTCTTATCCGGACTTTCTCCGGACGGCAGAATCGTAGAGATGGTGGAAATTCCGGAACATCCTTGGTTCATCGGAACACAGGCACATCCGGAACTCAAATCCCGTCCGAACAAACCACATCCGCTGTTTAAGGGATTTGTGGAAGCTTCTCTGGAATATAGTAAAGAGAAGTAAAATTATATTGTTTCTTCTAAATAAGCTCCAGGATCAACAATTATTTTGCTGATTCTGGAGCTTTTTCTTTATTCGTTCTTTTTTAGCCATTTTAGAATTCCGTACAAACATACGACTAATAAAACCGGACCAACCCATTTCAGTATAAAAAGAAACGTGTATTGAATAGAGAAAATCCATTCACTATTTGCTGCTGAAACGCCATTTCCTGTTCTAATTTGAAATTGGAGCCAGGTATCCAATGCAATGTAACCATAATATAAAAGCAACAGAACACCTAAAGGAATCGAAATCAGTAAAATATTAATTTTTTCTTTTCATGCGATCATCTCCTCTTCCATTATTACTTTTTTTATTACTTTAATTCTATATTATTTTCAGATTTATTTCAATACTTTTTTTGTATTTACAGATTTTTAGTCATTATGCACTATGAATTGTAGAAGTCGTTTGCGACATCTTCATTATACACCGCAGTGCGCATCCTACCGGAGGCTTTTATTACATAGGAAACGAAATTTCCTATGTAATAAAAAAACTGCCACCATCATCGGCGGCAGTAATAAACATTCTTCTATTCTTTTTAACTAGTTCTCATCAGCAATCTCAATCAGTTTATCCAGCAGTTCAGAATAACTATATCCCAAATCTTCCATCAGCTGCGGATACATGGAGATACTTGTAAATCCCGGAAGGGTATTGATCTCATTCAGGTAAACGTGATTGGTCTTCTTATCCAGGAAGAAATCCACACGGCTCAGTCCATGTCCGTCAATTGCCTTAAAGGCACGAACAGCATACTTACGGATCTGTTCCTGAATCTCTTCATCTACTTTTGCAGGAATACATGTCTTACTCTCTGCATCTTCGTATTTGGATTCAAAGGTATAGAATTCACCATGAGGCATGATCTGTCCGACTCTGGATACGATGATGTCATCATTTCCAAGAACGGCTGTCTCAAGCTCGATACAGTCTACACATTCTTCTACAACGATGTGTGTATCATACTTCGCAGCTTCTTCCAGCTTTGCCATCAGATCTTCCTCTTTATCGCAGCGGTAGCATCCAACACTGGATCCGGAACGGCTTGCCTTGATAAAGCACGGCATTCCAAGTTCTTTCATAATCGAAGCTTCGACTTCTTTTGTCTCTTCCATGTTTTTTTCCCACTACAACCAGCTTTCCATCATTGCGCTTCTTTACATATACAGATTTGACCTGTGGGATTCCTGCACTTTCAAATACTTTCTTTGCAAAAATCTTATCCATACATGCACTGGATGCAAATACACGGCATCCTACATACGGAAGCTGTGCCAGTTCAAATAATCCCTGGATGGTTCCGTCTTCTCCGTAAAGTCCGTGAAGTACCGGGAATGCAACATCCTGACTTCTCAGAAGATTGAATACACCTTCTACCGCTTCTGCTCCGTCAAGCCAGGTATCTTTTGACAGGTCATTATCTTCCTGCTTTAAGATGTACCATTTCCCATCTTTTGCAATGCCGACAAGTGTAATCTCATATTTATCTTTATCCAGATGCTTCATCACTGAATTACAGGAAATTCGTGAAATTGAATGCTCACTGGACTGTCCGCCACAAACAACAAGTAACTTTTTCTTCATATCAGTTTCCCTCTGTTTCTTATCATATACTCTTCTCCGGTTCTCTCCGGATACTACTTAGAATAATTTACCACGTCCGCCATGCATTTACAATAAAAGTTTGGAATTTCAATAAATTTTAAGCATTTTCCAGGCTTTCCACAAATGCAAACAGCTCTTCCATCGATCCCTGGTAATCGCTTTCGATTGGAAGATCCTTTTTATTTTCCTTCGTATCCGTCAAAAGAAATGTCTTCACACCAAGTTCTCTAATTGCTAAATCCTCTTCCACGTCATTTCCTACCATTAGACACGTTTCTGGTGTCAAGTCGAATTTCTCAAGTATCGTACGATAATAATCTATATTCGGTTTACAATAGCAGTTGTCTTCATAAGTTGTTATAAGCTCAAAGTCAGCCGCATCCAGTCCTGCCCATCTGATCCGATTCATCGTCGCTATGCGTGGAAAGACCGGATTCGTTGCAAGATAGGTATGAATTCCTTTTTCTTTTGCATTTTTTCACGATCTTATCAGCCAGTTGATTCGGTTTTGTAACTACAATTGCCTGGTTAAATTCATTTCCATAAAAATCCAAAGCAATTTTCTCAGAATTTTCCTGGTCTGTCGGGAGTAATTCATCCATGTATTTCCAAAATGCTTCTCTATTTGTACAGCTGCCATCATTTTTAACCATTGCTTCATAGCCCTTCCATATGGAAGCAATGAATGCTTTGGGATCAAACTGAATTCCTTCCGATAAATATTTTTTCGCCAAAAGTGGCATATAAAAAGTAACAAATTCTTCCTGGTTCATTGGAAGCAGCGTTCCATCAAGATCAAATAAAATGTGCTGAATCTGCATCTTCTTTTCCTCCTTTGTACATCTTCTTAAGGATAACTTGTATTTTTTTGAAATGCAAGCGTCCTCTGGTATTCTTCGAAAATCAACAAAATCATACGAACTACTTCGTTTTCAAAAATTCCTTTATATTTTTTGACATCGTTTTATTTTTGTGTTAAAATTCAGATACTAAGACATATACATCATTTAAATTCAATTAATTATACTTTGTAATTTTTAAGGAGAGATCATACCAATGTTCAATTTTAAATTTGCTCTTCTTCCACTCCTCATCCTTTCAATTGGATTATCCGGATGTACAAAGCTAAATAAAGATGTCTCCAAAACACTCTCTATTGTTATAGAACCTGCTTTTAAGGAGCAGGTTCTTGATGCTGTAAAATATGCCACATCCAAAAATAACTCTCTGGAATTTGAAATTAAAATATTATCTCCTGATCCTGATAAAAGATCTGCAGAAATTCAGAAACTCCGTACACAGATCATGTCTGGAAAAGGTCCTGACTTATATCTTGTTAACTGTTCCACCGATGGAGCTGCGCAGATGAACGAACCTCTTTTTGAAAATCCTTATAAGGCAATGCAAAGTGGTGTATTCGCCTCATTGGATAAATATATGAAAAAAGATTCTTATTGGCAAAAGGAAAACTATAATCCGTCTTTTCTTCTCCCCGGTCAATATCAGGAAAGACAATATATTCTTCCTCTTTCCTGCCACTATAATATGTTAATCTCCGATACTGTACTTGATTATACACAGGAAAATGATACCTTAGAAGATTGGATTTCAAATATAAAAAGTTCTTCTGACCACGCTCTGAAAAATGCACTATTCGAATTAGATAATATCAGTGGTAACTGGTTTCAACCTGCTGCGGATTACAATTCCGGTCAGATTTTCTTTGATAAGGAAAAGTGGAGTAATTTCGCATTAGAATACTTATTATTTAAACAAGATTATTTAGAAAATGAAAAGACAAATAATACTGATACTAGCTCTTCGCATATTTTAATCTCATCTTTGGATGACATAAACGAACACACAACGCAAATAGACATAATCCCTGATATTCAGGGAAAAAAAATTGGCTGCCATTCGTTGCTTTGGTGCTGTAAGTATGGCATCTGATTATAAAGAAGAAGCTTATCACTTCTTAATGTATTTTTTAAATAACGTAATTCAGGAATCAACTAGTACTAATGGAATGTCACTAAGCGCAAATGGTGTCCTTGGAACAGATTATCCGGTACAAGTATCTGCCATCCGTACAAAACTGTCCTTCTTAGATCAGTCAAAACAGGACTTAGCTATAAAAGCATTTCAGTCCTTAGAAGGAGCATATTTTCCGACAGAAGTTGAACATTTTATTTATGAAGAGATTATAGAAAATAGTAGTTTATTATATGGTCCGCAAACTGATTTTAAAAAGATATGGCAAGATAAGCTTTCGGCTTTAGCAGACAAAGCATGGAATGATTATCATACACAGGTGACAGAATAGTTTTAAGTGAAAGCGAGCGTGATGCAATGAAAAAAAGAAGAAGGGATTCTTACTGGCTTTCCCTGCAATATCAGGATTTCTTTTCTTTTATCTGATCCCATTTTTGATTGTTTTGTGGTATTCTGTTTCTTTTGGTATCGGAAAACGCGAATTTGTAGGTCTTGATAATTATAAAGAACTATTTAAAAATACAATGTTTTTACTGGCAGTAAAAAACACTTGTAAATATATGCTTGTTACAATACCAGTTACTTTAGGGACAGCTCTCTGTATTTCTGTAATTTTTACAACAGATTACG
>ENA-OQBD01000984-OQBD01000984.1-human-gut-metagenome-genome-assembly--contig:-NODE-984-length-14080-cov-5.792016_pt1 | contig 14080 bp, 12 predicted proteins | sample MGYA00242742_ERZ504543 | MGnify/ENA primary metagenome ERZ504543 (study PRJEB26092, sample SAMD00036239) | human gut metagenome | host: Homo sapiens | study: EMG produced TPA metagenomics assembly of... | reverse complement strand
TGAGACACAGGCAGGTGACCTTTCCGCTTATATTCCTACAAACGTTATTTCCATCACAGATGGTCAGATCTTCCTGGAGAGTGACCTGTTTAACTCCGGTATGCGTCCGGCGGTTAACGTAGGTCTTTCCGTATCCCGAGTTGGTGGTGCTGCACAGGCAAAAGCCATGAAGAAAGCAGCAGGAAGTGTCCGTATCGATCTGGCTCAGTATCGTGAGATGGAAATCTTTACACAGTTCAGTTCTGATCTGGACGAGGCTACAACTCAGCAGCTGAAATACGGAAGCGGACTTATGGAACTTCTGAAACAGCCGCTTTCAAGCCCATTAAGTCTTCATGAGCAGGTCATCACTCTTTGTGCGGCAACACACAAGGCAATGATGGATGTGGAAACTAAGAAGATGAAGAAGTATCAGAGAGATATGCTGGACTACTTTGACAGTGCTTATCCGGAAATCGGAAGAGAGATCGAGGAGAAGAGACAGCTTCCGGATGAACTGGCAGAAAAGATCGTGAAAGTGGCAGAAGAATTTGCAGATAAGAGCAGGTAGGTGTTGATATGGGCAGTACGAAAGAGATTCAGACTCGAATGAAAAGCATTCAGGACACCATGAAGATCACCAATGCCATGTATATGATTTCTTCATCCAAGATGCAGAAGGCCAAGAGAATCCTGTCCGATACAGAGCCGTATTACTATAATATGCAGGCAGCAATTTCCCGAATCCTGCGTCATATGCCGGATACAGAGCATCCTTTTTTCAGTATCCGTCATAAGATCGCAGAGGAAGACCGTAAGATCGGCTGTATCGTAGTTACCGGTGATAAAGGTATGGCAGGTGCCTATAACCATAATATCCAGAAAATGACAGAACAGTTTATGGCAGAGCATGAGCATTGCAAGCTCTATGTGCTGGGTATGGTAGGCCGTCAGTATTTCACGAAGAAACATATGGATATCGCAGAGAACTTTCCATATACAGTACAGAAACCGACCATGCACAGAGCGCGTCTGATCTCAGAGGAGATTGTCAGGGCGTTCCTGGACAGAGAACTGGACGAAGTCCGTATTTTCTATACGGAGATGCAGAGTGCAGTTGCCATGGAGCCGGTGAATATGCAGCTTCTTCCATTGAAGAAAGCAGAGTTCCTGCCAAATCAGGCAATGCTTGCGGACATGCCACAGGAGGAAATCGTGCTGTCACCATCAGCCGATGTACTTCTGAATACCATGATTCCCAATTACCTGACTGGTCTGATCTATGGATGTCTTGTAGAAGCGTATGCCAGTGAAAATAATGCCAGAATGATGGCAATGCAGTCCTCTACGGACAGTGCAAAGAAGATGCTCAGGGAATTATCGATTGAGTACAACCGTGCGCGTCAGGCTGCCATCACACAGGAAATCACTGAGATTGTCAGCGGTGCAAAAGCACAAAAAAGGAAGTGACGACGATGAACAAAGGTAAAATTGTACAGGTTATGGGACCTGTTGTAGACGTTGTTTTTGAAGATGGAAATCTTCCTGAGATCAAGGATGCCCTTGAGGTAGAGAACAACGGTAAAAGATGTGTAATGGAAGTTTCCCATCATCTGGGAAACAATATGGTACGCTGCATTATGCTGAGCGCAAGCGAAGGCTTACAGCGTGACAGAGAAGTCATCGCCACAGGAAGCGGCATTAAGGTTCCTGTAGGTGATAAGACACTGGGACGTTTATTTAACGTACTTGGTGATACAGTAGATGACGGTCCTTCCCTTGAGGGAGAACAGAAATGGGTCATCCACAGAGATCCGCCGGATTTCGAACATCAGAAACCGGCTGTAGAAATCCTGGAAACAGGTATTAAGGTTATCGACCTTCTTGCACCATATGCAAAAGGTGGTAAGATCGGTCTGTTCGGTGGTGCCGGTGTTGGTAAGACAGTCCTGATTCAGGAGCTGATCCAGAACATTGCCACAGAGCATGGCGGATATTCCATTTTCACAGGTGTTGGAGAGCGTTCCCGTGAAGGTAACGACTTATGGTCAGAAATGAAAGAGTCCGGTGTTCTTGAAAAAACAGCCTTAGTGTTCGGACAGATGAACGAGCCACCGGGATCCCGTATGCGTGTTGCTGAAACCGGACTGACAATGGCTGAGTACTTCAGAGATGAGGAACACAGAGATGTGCTTCTTTTCATTGATAATATTTTCCGTTTTGTACAGGCTGGTTCCGAGGTTTCCGCCCTTCTTGGACGTATGCCTTCAGCCGTAGGTTATCAGCCAACACTGGCTACTGAGATGGGTGAACTTCAGGAACGTATCGCTTCTACTAAGGATGGTTCTGTAACATCTGTACAGGCTGTCTATGTACCTGCCGATGACCTGACTGACCCGGCTCCTGCAACTACATTTGCTCATCTGGATGCAACAACCGTTCTTTCCAGAAAGATCGTAGAGCAGGGTATTTATCCGGCCGTTGACCCGTTGGAATCTACTTCCCGTATCCTGGAGCCGGATGTTGTAGGTGAAGAACATTATGAAGTAGCACGTAAAGTACAGGAAATCCTTCAGAAATATAAAGAACTTCAGGACATCATCGCTATTCTTGGTATGGAAGAGCTTTCTGAAGAGGATAAGAGTACTGTATTCCGTGCAAGAAAGATCCAGAAGTTCCTTTCCCAGCCATTCCATGTAGCTGAGAACTTCACAGGTATCAAGGGTAAATATGTTCCTCTGAAAGAAACCATCCGTGGATTCAAGGCAATCGTTGATGGTGAGATGGATCAGTATCCGGAAAATGCTTTCTTCAATGTTGGTACAATTGAGGATGTCATCGAGAAAGCAAAGACTGAGATGGGTCAGGAATAAGGAGCGGATTTTATGGCAGATACATTTGGTCTTGAGATTTATGCCAGTAATAAGCTGGCGTTTGCAGGACGTGCCAAAACCCTGACAATCCCGGCTGTTGACGGTGAGCAGGCCTTTCTGGCACAGCATGAGAATATTGTTGCTGCTATCATTCCGGGAGAAATGCGTTTCGAGGAAGCAGATGGCACAAAGCATGTTCTGGCTGTGAGCAGTGGGTTTGTGGAGATGATCAATAACCGTGTGAAGCTGTTCTGTCTGACGGCAGAGAGTCCTGAGGAGATTGATATCCGCAGGGCACAGGAAGCGAAGGAGAGAGCAGAAGAGCAGATGAGACAGAAGCAGAGTATTCAGGAGTATCATATGAATCAGCTGGCTCTGTCCAGAGCTATGGCACGACTTAGGGTTACGAGTCATAAAGAGATTTAAGTACATTTTTGATAAATGGTACGAAAACCCCAAAGGGGACGCTTGAGCAGCGTCCCCTCTGGACACCCCTTGCGCTTTTTTTAGGAGCGCAAGATTTTTTGTGTGGAAAGTTATTAACTTGGCTAATTCGCCGGATTGGGTCAAAAAAGTCACCGCGTTTTCGCGGTGGCGTTTTTTTCGGTACTGATGAGTTGGGGGATTGTGGGATGGATTTACGGGGCGTGCATGTGCTGTTTTATCGCTTGTTTTATTTATTGTTTTATATTGAAAATCTTTTTATAAAAGCTGTTTTTTAATAAACAGGGGTATTTAGTCAAGAGGATAAAATCATCCGTTTAGCTACTTGCTTGATTTGGTTAAATTAATTCTGAAAATGAATCTTTTGTTCTGTGAGAACCGGGTAGCGGATCAGGGTGGAGGAGTCCAGGTTTTCGTGGTTCATGTTTACTGCTGATATCTGGTGGTTTTCGTAAGTAGTGTAGTAGTAGATGCCTTTTGTTGCGTTGCAGCAGGAGGTGTAGAGGGTAATTTCGTATTTGTTTTCTGCTACTTCGCAGCAGCCACGCTGCTGATCTACGGAGCCGAGGATGTGGAAGAACTGGCTGACGCTTTCGAGTTCGGAGTCGCCGGATCTGGAGTTCATTTTGGTGAAGGCAACTTTGGCGAAGCGGGAGGCTGAAGAGAGGTCACCAGGAAGTCCGAGAGCTCCCATTCCGCGGCTGTAAGACTGAAGGCTTAATTCTGGTGCGAATGTATTCTCGGGCTGACGCGGTGAGAGGGACTGATAGTTATTAAGCTGGAACATTTGCTGCGGAAAAGGCGGATTATTGGTGAGAACACCAACAGGATTGTCGTAAATATGAAGCTCGTCTTTCATGGATTCTACGACAATACATCCGGAGGTGTCTGCGAGGATCCAGTGAAGCTGGGCGCAGGGGAAGTTTTCGCTGAACTGAGTGTTGGTCAGGTTCATGCAGGAGAGTTTCTGACGGGCTTCTTCCAGAGTAGCGCACTGGCTGAGAATCCATGGGATGAATTCGAACTGAGCTATGTTTTCTTTATCAGAGACAGGATTGGCATATGCGGCATTTCCGACAAAGTTCAGTCCGGCCATGCCGAGTCCCTTTTCATTGATCGCGTCGTAGTAAAGTGGATAGCTGTCGGAAATATGAGCCATACCGATGATTGCATAGTGCTTATCCAGAACCCGATCTGAGTGACGGAAATGAAATGGGTAGTTTCTTGGAGTAATAGCAATTTCATTGCCGTAAGAAAATTCATAATCAAGAGTTCGACCGAAATAGAAATCTTTGGTTTTATAAGTTGCTGCTGTACACATGTTTTTACCTCCTGCAAAAAAATATTTATCTATAGTCTTCAATACGGCACCGGACAGTTACGTATCTGCTTTATTTTGAAGAATATTACCATAATCTTCTGGTTTTATGCAATATACAGATTTTTGTTTTTGCACAGATAAAATTTGGGTTATATTGCTGGTAAGAAAAAAGAATCATGATGTATACTGGTATCAGATAATTATTCAGCAGTCCGTTATCCCGCGAGGTACTGAAAGAGTTTCAATTTCGGAAAATAAGCAAATCATAAGATTAAAAGCAAGGAGGATCAGGAATGAAGTTCACAGAAGGTTACTGGGAGAAAAATGAACGCGCAAACGCATCCTATGCGATGCAGGCTTTTACAGCGGAGGCAATTCCGGGAGGAATGAGAATTGTTTCTCCATTCCGCCAGATCACAGACAGAGGCGGTGCTCTGGATGTAGGAACTATCACTACAGAATTTACTTCTGCACGTAAAGATATCATAAGTGTAAGAAGTTATCATTATGAAGGCTATGTAAAAGGTGAGCCAAGATATGAGCTGAATGAGGATCCGCAGGAAACAGAGGTTGAGATTACAGAAGATGAAGCTGTGATGAAAGCCGGAAGAATGACAGTAAGAGTGGACTTGAAAGACTTTAAGATCACATATGAAGCAGATGGAAAAGTTCTCACAAACATCGGATTCCGCAATCTTGGCTATATGCAGTATGACAGGGCTACTCTGACAAAATTCCCGGAACCAAACTATATGGCAGCACAGTATCAGCCATATATGGTAACAGAGCTTTCTCTTGCACCTGGAGAATGTGTATATGGTCTGGGTGAGAGATTTACAGCGTTTGTAAAGAACGGTCAGGTTGTTGATATCTGGAATGAAGATGGCGGTACAGCTTCTCAGATTTCTTATAAAAATATTCCGTTCTATGTAACAAGCAAACATTATGGCGTATTCGTAGACCACAGTGATCATGTTTCCTTCGAAGTTGCAAGTGAAAAGGTTGAGAATGTGGGATTCTCTGTGAAAGGTGAAGAGATCAGATATCATATTATTTACGGAGATGACATTAAGGGTGTGATCGAGAACTACACAGATCTTACAGGAAAACCGGCATTGCCGCCTGCATGGTCCTTTGGATTATGGCTTTCCACATCCTTTACAACAAACTATGATGAAGAGACGACCAATTCCTTTATCCAGGGAATGGCAGACAGAGATATTCCATTGAGTGTATTCCATTTTGACTGCTTCTGGATGAAAGAGTTCCACTGGTGTGATTTTGAATGGGATTCCAGAATCTTCCCGGATGTACCGGGAATGCTGAAACGTTATAAGGATAAAGGACTTAAGATCTGTGTATGGATCAATCCATATATTGCACAGGGAACTAACTTCTTTAAAGAGGGTCTGAAGAACGGATACCTGGTACAGCGTGCAGACGGAAGAGGAATCAAGCAAATCGACAACTGGCAGCCTGGCATGGGCCTGGTTGACTTTACAAATCCGGATGCAGTGAAGTGGTATCAGAATAAGCTGAAAACTTTGCTTGATATGGGTGTTGACTGTTTCAAGACAGACTTTGGCGAGAGAATTCCGGTCGATGTGAAATATTATGACGGTTCAGATCCGGTTTCTATGCATAATTATTATACATACCTTTACAACAAGGCAGTATTTGATCTGCTGAAGGAAGTAAAGGGTGAAGGTGAAGTAATCCTTTTTGCGAGAAGTGCTACAGCAGGCGGACAGCAGTTCCCGGTTCACTGGGGCGGTGACTGTTCTGCAACCTATGCTTCCATGGCTGAGAGCTTAAGAGGTGGTCTGTCCTTTGCTTTATCAGGATTCTCTTTCTGGAGTCATGATATGGGCGGGTTTGAAATGACAGCAGCACCGGATGTATACAAACGCTGGCTGCAGTTTGGTCTTCTTTCCACACACAGCCGTCTCCATGGTTCCAAGAGTTATCGTGTACCGTGGTTGTTTGATGAAGAAGCTGTAGATGTATGCCGTAAGTTTACAAAGCTGAAATTAAGATTACTCCCATACCTGTATTCTATGGCCGTAAAATCACACAAGACAGGTATTCCGTCCATGCGTGCAATGATCATGGAATTTAACGATGATCCTGCAACCAAATATCTGGATATGCAGTATATGTTAGGTGACAGTATTCTGGTTGCACCAATCTTCAACAAAGAAGGTCATGCAGAATATTATCTGCCGGCAGGAAAATGGACTCATCTTTTAAGCGGAGAAGTCAAAGAAGGCGGAAGATGGTATGAAGAAGATTATGATTTTTCTTCACTGCCTGTATTTGTAAGAGAGAATACTCTGCTTCCGATTGGTGCTGTAGATACTACCGTTGATTATGAACTGGAGAAAGATGTACAGATTCAGGTTTATGAAGTAAATGAAACTGCATCCTGTGAGGTAGTGACGCGTAAAGGAGAGACAGCTTTTACAGTAAAAGCTGTAAGAGAGGGAAATAAACTCACTCTGGAAGCTTCAGCAGAAAATGGAGGTATGACCTATCTGCTGAGAAATATTCATGAAATAGCCGATGTTACTGGTGGAAGCATAGTGAAAGATACAGAAAATGGTATTATCATTGTACCGGAAGGATGCAGACAGGAAATCGAACTCTAATTGACAGGTGCATGATATTCTTTCTGTGAAGTGCATTATAGCCGGGTTTATGTTACTGTTCAATTTGTTCTCAGTAATACACTTCGCATAGTATATTTCGGGATAGCAGCGTGTGGACAGGTAACAAGTTTATAAATATTTTAGAAATTCGACAAAAAATAGGACTGGACAAATGGATTGTCCGGTCCTATAATAATATTCACCAGAGTTCTTCTGGTGATTCAATCCCGTCAGTTCGGCGGTTAATTCCACTTTTATTTTTTTAAAATACCAAAGAAGAGACTGACTGTTTCATATTGTATGAACAGTATCGAAACAGTTGCGAAAAATATAAGACTGGAGGTGATGCAATATGCATTTTTTCACCTTTTTCCTGTAACGGTTGCCGGGACTGCCATGATCATGGATATCCGTACAGCAAAAGTTGATAACGGATGGATTATTTTTTCCATGTCTGTGGGACTGTTTGTCTGTATATGGCAAAAGAATATTACGGGAATTGGATTTTTTATAATGGGAAGCGTAATGCCGTTATTTCTTATGATCCTCTTTGCTTTTGGGATGATAGGTGCCGGAGATATTAAATTATTCTGCGCACTGGGAGGGATAATGGGCTGTGAATCTATCATAAAATGCATCTTTATTTCTTTTCTGACAGGTGCAGGTATTTCTGCCGCACTTCTGATCTTTAACCACAATTTCTGTGAACGTATCCTTTATTTTATTGAATATGTGAAATGTACAGTCAGTACGGGAAAGATTAGTTCCTATCGGAGAAAAAGTATTGCTGCTCCTGAAAATTTCCATTTTACGATTCCTGTTTTTATAAGTGTGTTGTTATATGCAGGAGGTATCTATTGAAAAGAAACATTTTTGCAGTATGCGATCTGGAAGTGGATTATGCGCTGAACTTTATGGACTATATGAACCGGAAGAAGAATATTCCCTTTGAGATACAGGCATTTACATCTGTAGAAAACCTGATCGCCTATGGGAAACAAACACATATAGAGTTGCTGTTGATCTCCGGGCGGGCTATGTGCCGGGAAGTCCGGGATCTGGATATCGGGAAGATCATCATTTTGTCGGAAGGGGTACACCCTCCGGAACTTGACCAGTATCCAAGTGTGTATAAATATCAGTCTTCTTCTGATGTTCTCCGGGAAGTGATGGCATGTTATGGCGCCGAAAAAAAGACAGTGGCAGATCAGATCGCTGTATTAAAAAAGACAACAGAAATTATTGGAATATTTTCACCTCTGGGACGTTGTCTGAAAACCTCTTTTGCATTGACACTTGGACAGATACTTGCCAAAGAACGAGCCGTTCTTTATCTGAATATGGAAGAATATTCTGGATTTGAAGAATTGATGGGAAAAGGTTTTGCTCACAATCTGAGTGATCTTCTTTATTATGTGAGACAAGATAACCAGAATCTTCTCTATAAGATGAACAGTATGATACAGACGATCAATAATCTGGATTACATTCCGCCTGTGCAGATGCCGGCAGACATCCGTACAACAGCCTGGCAGGACTGGGAACGGCTTTTTCAGATGCTTATACTTGACAGTTCTTATGAAGTGATTGTGCTGGATATTGGATGTGGGATTGATGAAAATTTCCAGCTGCTGGATATGTGTAAGAAGATTTATATGCCTGTATTGTCTGATGCTGTTTCACAGTGTAAGGTTGCGCAGTTTGAGAATCTGGTCCGAATCTGGGATTATCCTCAGATTCTGGAAAAGACGGAAAAGATAAATCCACCGTTTCATATGGCAACCTGCCTGTCACCTGCGTATGTTGAACAGCTGATGTGGAGTGAACTGGGAGATTATGTGCGGAACCTTCTGAGGAAAGAAAGCCAGAAAAAAGAAAATTAAAAAAGTTCCGGAAAGATGCTGTAAAGGGAAAAAGGATGAACAAAGATGTATTTAGAAAGCTGCGGCAGATGCTGATGGAAGAACTGGATCTGTCCAGAGAATTATCGGATAAAGAAATCCTTGATGTAATTGATGAGCTGATTCTGAACCAGATAAAAGATGTCCGTCTTGCGCTGAAAGAAAAGGTACAGCTTCGTCAGGAACTGTTTTATTCTGTACGCAAACTGGATGTGCTTCAGGAACTGGTGGATGATGAGACAGTGACTGAGATCATGGTAAACGGACCGGATACCATTTTTGTAGAACGGGCCGGCAAGCTTATGAAATGGCATAAAAGTTTTACTTCTGCTGAAAAACTGGAGGATGTGATCCAGCAGATTGTTGGCAAATGTAATCGTGTGATCAATGAATCCATGCCGATCGTGGATGCAAGGCTGGAAAATGGTTCCAGGGTAAATGCTGTAATTTATCCGGTTGCATTAAATGGTCCGATTCTCACTATAAGGCGTTTTCCGGAACACCCCATTACAATGGAAAAGCTGATCGCACTGGGAAGTATCACACAGGAATGTGCAGAATTTTTGGAGAAGCTTGTGAAGGCCAGATATTCCATGGTCATAGGAGGCGGAACCGGAAGCGGAAAGACTACATTTCTTGCAGCAATGTCGGAATATATCCCCAGGGACGAAAGACTGATCACAATAGAAGATAATGCAGAACTTCGCATCAGGGGAATTGACAATCTGGTCCGGCTGGAAGCAAAGATGGCAAACATGGAAGGGGCAGTTTCCGTTACGATCAGAGATCTGATCAAATCTGCATTACGAATGCGTCCGGACAGAATCATAGTGGGAGAAGTCCGCGGCGGAGAGGCAATGGATATGCTTCAGGCATTGAATACAGGGCATGAAGGGTCGCTGTCTACTGCCCATGCCAATTCTGCCAGGGATATGTTATCCAGACTGGAAACAATGGTTCTGATGGGCGTTGATCTTCCATTGGAAGCAATCAGAAGACAGATTGCTTCCGGAGTGGATATTCTGGTACATCTGGGAAGAATGAGGGATAAATCAAGGAAATTGCTGGAAGTAACTGAGGTGTGCGGCTTTGAAAATGGAGAAATCCGTATTCGGCCGCTGTATCAATGGCAGGAAGGGAAAGGTCTTGTAAAGACGGCATCCCTCCTCCATGTGGAAAAACTGGAAAGAGCGGGGATTGAACTATGAAAGGGAAAGAAAAAGAACAGCTTTATCAGAAACGTAATTATGATCATTATCGTTTTTCTATGAAAGAACTTCTGAAATATATGGGACAGGCACTGGCGTTGTGCATAATGGCAGATTATCTTTTTTACAAAAGTAAATGGGTGTTGCTTCTTATGCTTCCCGTTCCTGTGTTTTATCTGAAATGGCAGAAAAATCGTATGATCAGGGAAAGACGGAAGAATCTGAATTATCAGTTTAAGGATGCACTTACTTCGCTGAGTGTTGCGGTTCAGGCCGGATATTCGGTGGAAAGCGCGGTAAAAACCTGTGTCAGAGATTTGGAGAGACTCTACGGAAAGGGAACGGATATTGTGGAGGAATTTCGCTATATTGAAAGCCAGCAGCATATCAGTGTTCCGCTGGAAGAGCTGTTTCTGGATCTTGGAGAAAGAAGTCAGATAGAAGATATCGAAAATTTTGCCTCTGTATTTTATACAGCCAAGCGTACAGGTGGTGATATGAACCGGGTAATTCAGAAGGTGTCTCGTATGCTTGGAGATAAGATTGACGTTAAAAAAGAGATAGAGGCTACACTGGCAGCAAAGAAGTCAGAACAGATGATCATGAGTCTTATGCCTGTGGGAATTATCCTGTACTTGCAGATGACTTCACCGGGCTTCTTAAGTGTTCTTTATGGAAATCCCTTTGGAATTGCAGCAATGAGTATCTGTCTTGTCATTTATGCTGCGGCATACTGGCTTGGCAGAAGGATTGTAGATATTGAGGTGTGACAGTACAAATGTGGGTACATGTTGTCATTTTTGTTATGATCCTGTGTGCACTGACCGGCTGGAAAAAAGGATGGATTCCATCTTCCGGAATCGGAGGGAAGGATGGTATCAGACTTTTTGCGGTAGTAGCGATAGCCGGAAATCTGCTGGGCATGATCCTTACTTTGCAAAACGGTGGACAGGTGTATCCTCAGGGATACCGTCTGGAAAAGGAGGATACAGGATCATATGAGAAGGAATTTATGGTATCCGTTGACGGAGAAGAACCGGTCTCCATGTACATTCAGGTACCGGAGAAGGAACTGGAAGAGCAGGAGGAAGAACCGAAACAGAATAAGAAGCTGACCAGAAAAGAACAGGCACAAAAAAGTATTGCAGAGGCAGTATCCCGGTATAACGAGCAGCGCAGTGATCCGGATTATTATTATCTTCCGGATAAGCTGAATGGAAAAAAGGTAAAATGGGAAAGTCCGACAGACACTTCCGGAATGCTTCTGACAGGACTGTTTCTTATTGCGGCAATGGTAATTCTTGTGATGAAAGGGAGAGAAGAACAGGTTCAGCTTCAGAAACGGTATGAAGAACTTCTTATGGATTATCCGGGACTGATCATGAAATTTACACTTCTGGTTCAGGCCGGGATGACTGTAAGAAAGGCATTCCAGAAAATTTCTCTGGATTATGGAAGAAAGAGAAAGCGGAATCCAAGACCTGCGTATGAAGAGATACGGATTGTCTGCTATGAGATGGAAAGCGGAGTTTCTGAAAGTGAAGCATACAGAAGATTTGGAGAAAGATGTGGTCAGGCAAAGTATAAAACATTTGCCACGCTTCTTATCCAGAATCTCCAGAAGGGCAGCAGACAGATGGCTGATATGCTTGAAAGAGAATCAACCGAAGCATGGGAAGAACGAAAGAGAAAAGCACGTGTTCTTGGAGAGGCTGCAGCCACAAAACTTCTGGTGCCGATGATCATGATGCTTATTGTCGTTATGGCAATTGTCATGATTCCTGCTTTTATGTCTTTCTACGGAGAAACATGATAAGGTGCTGCAGTAAATTCTGTGCAGCGTAAAGGGTGCTTTTGGATATGGAGGGAAAAAAATGGGACAATTGATAAGACAGATAAAAAAAGAAAAACGGACTGATACGAAGATTCGCAGAGGAAGAAGACGCTGTAGGTGTTGTGGAGATCATTCTGATTCTTGTAGTCCTGATCGGGCTTGTCATTATTTTCAAAGAGCAGCTGACCGAACTGGTGCAGAGCATTCTTTCAAAGATCGCCAAACAGAGTAATTCTATTTAAGATGAAAAGAGAAGGAGGTGTACTTCCTGTATGAAATATTGCGGAAAGGAAAGAGGAAGCATTACATTATTTCTTGCATTAATACTCAGTCTGCTTTTGTCTCTTGTATGTACAAGTATAGAATCTGTACGTATGGCATCGGCCAGAACCCAAATACTCAACAGTATGGATATCGGACTTTATTCTGTATTTGGACAGTATGACAGGAAACTTCTTGAGGAATATGATCTGTTTGCGCTGGATGGTTCCATGGGAGGCGGGCAGCTTAATCTCGCAAAGATCTGCGATAATCTGGAATCCTATATGAAACCGGTGTTAAAGCAGAACAGTCAGAAACTTGAACTGCATCAGAGCGGACTTACCGGTTACCGGCTTCTGACAGATGAGTGCGGAGAGGTTTTTTATCAGCAGATTGTGCAGTATATGCAGGAAACTCTTGGAAGTCAGGGGGTACAGCTCCTTCTCAACAAAATGTCTGATCGAGAGAGAAAAACAGAAGAGGCGGATCTGAAAGCGAAACAGGCGGAGACAGGAGGCTCCATCGACAGATATGATTCAGAAATGAATCAGGCTTCTCAGAAAAGCCGGCAGGCAGCACAGGAAGCTGAAAACAGGCAGCAACAGGAAGGACAAATATCAACCCAGCCAGCACCGACGCAGCCACAGGCTGACAATCCCATCAGTATTATAAAAAGAATTATGAAAATGGGAATACTGGAGCTGGTTTTGCCACCCGGACGGGAAATTTCCACCCGGACAGTCAGCAAAGACACAATGGTTTCGGGAAGACAGCTGCAACAGGGAATGGAGATGCCGGACGGAGTGACAGCAGATAGCAGTTATACTTCCGGGGTTTTGTTTCAGCAGTATCTGATGAATCATCTGGGAAATTACACAGATCCGTCAAAAGAAAGTCTTGCATATCAGATGGAATATGTTTTTGGAGGAAGAGACAATGATATAGATAACCTTAAATCTGTGGCATCAAAGCTCTTGTTCATCAGAGAAGGCGTAAACTTTGCATGTTTGATGGCAGATAATGTAAAAAGAACAGAGGCACAGGCACTCGCTGCAGCCATTGCGTCGGGATTTCTGGTTCCTCCGGCAGCGGTAGTGATAGAGTCTGCATTGCTTTTATGCTGGGCATTTGCGGAGAGCGTACTGGATGTGAGAGAACTTTTTGCAGGAGGGAAGATTCCCCTTGTAAAAACTTCCGCAGACTGGCAAATTTCGTTGTCTAATCTTTCAAGTCTGATGGAAGGACTGGATTCCATGCGGAAAAACAATGAACATGGATTGTCCTATGAGGATTACCTTCAGGTTCTGATATTGCCTGTTTCAAAGGAAAAGAAAGTGATGAGAGCTATGGATATGATCGAAGATGCGATAAGAAAGAAAGGCAGGGCAAGTTTTTATATGGATTCCTGTGTTGTAGCTCTGGAGGCATTTGCGGAGGTAAAAGCAAACAGGAAAAAGGAATTTCAGGTGATACGTCAGTATTGTTATGAATGAACTGCTGAAAAGAGGTGTGAAAAGATGCTTTTACAGAAAGAAAAACAAAGCATTGAAGAAATCGGAAAAAAAGATAAAAAAATTTATGAAAGGAGAAAAGTCTCTCTAAGCAATATTT
>ENA-OQBD01000982-OQBD01000982.1-human-gut-metagenome-genome-assembly--contig:-NODE-982-length-14085-cov-3.260209_pt1 | contig 14085 bp, 13 predicted proteins | sample MGYA00242742_ERZ504543 | MGnify/ENA primary metagenome ERZ504543 (study PRJEB26092, sample SAMD00036239) | human gut metagenome | host: Homo sapiens | study: EMG produced TPA metagenomics assembly of... | reverse complement strand
GGAGAAAAGATTGAACCGGAGCCCACCAAGTTCCTTACGTTGAATGTGGATGCTCCTTCTGCTTTCGACCTTGATAGAAATGTATATCTGTCGTTCGATGAGCCTGTGGCGAGCATTGATACGGCAGCCATTCACATGGAAATAAAGAAAGACAGCCTGTGGGAAGAAATTCCGTTTCTGATTTGTCTCGGATTCAGTGTTGCCTCGCAAGTATGAGATATTGGCGGAGTGGGAGCCCGAAAAGGAATATCAGTTGTCGATAGACTCGATGGCCTTTAAGGGAGTGTATGGCCTGCATACCAACAAGGTGAAACAGACCATGAAGGTGAAGAAACTGAATGAATACGGAACCATCTTGCTGAATATTACCGGAGCAGATTCGACAGCAGTGGTAGAGTTGCTGGACGGAAGTGGAAAGGTGTTGCGCCAACAACGGATAACTCCTCAGAATACGGCGGATTTCTATTATCTCAATCCCGGTACGAAATTCTATATCCGTCTGTTCAACGACCGGAATGGCAACGGTGTTTGGGACACCGGAAAGTATTCGGAGCACTTACAGCCTGAAGAAGTCTATTATTTCCCGAAAGTATGGGAGATGAAGGCAAACTTTGACTTTGAGGAGAATTGGAATATCAATGCGGTTCCGGTTGAAAGCAGAAATTGGATGAAATAAAGAAGCAGAAGCCGGAAGAGACGAAGAAGATACAGGACAGAAACAAAGAAAGAGCTAGAAAACTAGGCCGATGAAAAAGATTATATTCATACTATTGTGTTCTTGGTTCACTATATGTGCCGCGGGAGCGCAGTGTGCTGCAAAGAATGAAGCCATACAAGCGGGCGAACTGTTGACTTATGACCTTAAGTTCAACTGGAAATTCATCTGGAAAGATGCCGGTGTTGCCCGAATGGATATGCAGGCAGTGACTTATCAGGGTAAGCCTTGTTTCCGCACTAATTTGGTGGCTGCCACAAATGGTATGGTCGATTTCTTTTTCAAGATGCGTGATACGCTGACTTGCATCACGACCAATCGGTTGGAGCCTCTTTATTTCCGTAAAGGGGCGGAGGAAGGCGACCGTTATACGGTGGACGAAGTATGGTTCAGCTATAAAGATGATAAATGTATTGCCAATCAGCGCAGGATGCGTCGGGGGCGTGATACGGTGAGGGCGCGTGACGAAAGCGAAGGATGTATGTTTGATATGTTGAGCATTCTGATGCAGGCACGCTCTTTCGATGTCGATGATTACACGGTGGGGCAGAAGATTATTTTCCCGATGGCCACCGGCACTAAGATAGAAGACCAGACGTTGATTTATCGTGGAAAGAAAGTATTTAAGGCAGAAGGCGGAGTGAAATATCGTTGCCTTGTCTTTTCGTTGGTGGAATATAAAAAGGGAAAAGAGAAAGAGGTGATTACCTTTTATATCACCGATGATAAAAACCATTTACCCGTGCGTCTGGACCTTTATCTGAACTTTGGCTCTGCCAAGGCATTCTTGAAAGAGATAAAAGGAAACAGGCATCCGTTGACATCGATTGTCGAGAAGAAGTAGGGGCGAGGTTTGCTCGCCCGAAAACAGTTTGCTTTGTGTATTCGGGCAACCCCTGTCACTACAGGTATTGGAAATGTCTGTAGTCTTAGTCGTCAAAGAGTTTGGCTTTTCTGGAAACCAGTCTCAATGTAATTTTCCCTTCATTGATTATCCTTAAGATATCCTCTCCTCCTTTATTAACCTTGCATAGAGAAATTTTCGGTCCCATGATTTTATCAATGCGCACTTCTCCTACTTTATCTTCCATATAATTACCGTCAATCATACCATCTTCCATTACATCAAACCGTTGACCTTCCTTTATGGGATCATCATATCCCAGGTTGATATAAACCGTTTTGGCTTTTTTTCCATTATCACCGGCAAGTTTCAAGATACTGCCATAAACCTTAAAATAATTCTCTATAAAATTTCTCATTTCATATGACATACCCAACAGTGAATGTTCCAGTGCTGCAAACTGACTTGCATCTTTGCCCGAAGACGAACCGGTTTCTTCGTAAATCCTTGTACCGATAGTGGTTCCGTCACTGGTACGAATCAAGTCCAACTGTAGTTTAAACTTCTCTTTAAAACTGTTCTCGCGGCTGTGGTAACGAGGATGTGAACTTCCGTCGTCAGTAGCTTCGCGTGACACTATATTTCCGCGTAGCAGATAGTCTGCCCGAAAACGGCGTGCATCTTCCAATGGGCTCAAATTAAGGTTGGCACCTACGGAAACAGCATCAATGATATTCACACGATTCGTTTGTTGTATACCGTCCAGTACAACATTCCGAATGGTGCTGAGAACTTTATTGGGAATTTTGATCTCGCTATTGAAATCATCGATATAAATCGTGTATTTCTGTGCGGATACCCCTAAGGATATCAGTAATGACAGGCAAATTAACAGGACTTTGTTTTTCATTACGTCATGGATTTGTAGGGTTTGTAATGCAGTTGTATGACGAAATTAAAAATATTGTTGCTTATTTGCAAACGAATAGGGTTAAAATTACCCATCAAGGGAGTTATTTTTGAGATAAGATGATTGAGTGACTGATATAATGTTTATCTTGTATCTGTAAAAGCATAGTGGAGCAGATAGGAGTAAAGGCGTAGATTCTAAAAAGGGAGAGAGGGCTTGTTTCTGGATTGTTATCCCCAAGGGTCAAGAGAAATAATGGCATTGTGATTACCTGACTGAAAATATGAGTATAAATAAATTCTTAAAAATGATTTATGATTAGACGAATAGTATTATCTATCTTTTGTTGTTTATTGGCCTATCCTTTTTTAGTTGCCCGGCAGAGGGATTGGTCGCTTCCTACCCCCGAAGCAGACTTGCCGGTGGCCTTAATTCCTTATCCGAAAGAGATTGTGAGACTGAAAGGTGATTTGGCCTTTTCTTCTTTGAGAATTGACGAACTTTCTATGGCAAGTCTTCGGGATAAAGAACGTATTGTGGCTGAGTTTGGAGATGTTCGTCGTTTTTGGCAAATGGATGCAGGCTCGCGCGGTAAACAACCTTTAGTGACATTTCGTCAGATAAACTCCCCTTTGTCGAGTGCGGAAAGTAAAGAAGGTTATACTTTAATTGTATCTGAGAAAGGAGTGGAAATCTCTGCAGGGGAGTTTTCCGGTTTTTTCAATGCGCTACAGACTGTCCGTCAGCTGATACGTAAAGATAATAAAAAGTATAGTATGCCTTATTGCCGGATAAAAGACGCGCCGGCATTTCCGGTCAGAGGATTAATGTTGGATGTGGGGCGGAATTATATGTCTGTCCCGTTTCTCAAGTCTGTGGTACGGAGGTTGTCGCATTATAAAATAAATGTTCTGCATCTGCATCTGAGTGATGATCCGGGGTGGCGGGTGGAGGTTAACAAATATCCGGAACTGACGGTGGAAACCTCTTTCTGGCCTACCAGACAACCCGGGAAGTTCTATACACAAGAGGATATAAAATCAATATGCGAATTTTTGTGATTCGATTGAATATTCGTGTGATTCCCGAAATTGATATGCCGGGACATAGTGCGGCTTTCCGGAAAGCTATCGGTAAAGATATAGCAGACGCCCGAAGGCATGCAAGTGTTGAAAGAAGCTTTGGATGAAATAATTCCATTATTCAAAGATTCTCTTTTTCACATTGGGTCGGATGAAGTTCATTTTAAAATGAAAGAGTTTATGCCTGAAATGATTCGATATGTACGCAGCAAAGGAAAGCAGGTTGTTGTCTGGTATCCGGGCTATGCACCTGACAGTAATGCTGTTCGTATGTGTTGGGGAGAGTATGAAGCGGGCTATTCGCTCGATAAGTCGGCGCCGTATATCGATTGCAATGGCTTTTATATGGATTGGATGGATTCGCAAGGAGGAGTTTTGCAGACATTTTTTTCAGTACCCGTGTGAAGTTCCGCAAGCTGGGGGTAAGGCTTTAGGAAGTGAGATGTGTGTATGGACAGATGGGGCAATCAGCTCTGATGAACGTATTCTTCTGCAATATCCTTTTTATCCTACCATGTTGACTTTCTCCGAACGTATTTGGAGGGGAAGCCGTGAAAAAAGGCGTGATTTAGTGGCTAATCTTCCGGCAAAAGGTACAAAAGCATGGGAAGCCTTTAATGAATTCGAAGATAGGCTTATTTATCATCGTGACCGGTATTTTAAATCAATACCGTTTGCCTATGTTAAACAGTCGGAAATGAAATGGAGGCTTATCGGACCTTTCAATCATCATGGGATAAATGATACTTCTTTTGAACCCGAAAAGGTGATTAAGGAGAAGTATATCGTTCGGAAAGATACGCTCACCTGGAATGATACGGTAGCTTATGGGGGCGAGATTCAAATCAGAACCCTTTACGCAATGTTTAACATGCATAGGAACCAATATCGATTGGATTTTCTGCCGACTGTAATGTCTTCATCGGTAGGTAAGAAAGACGGAACTTGTTATGCGCTTACGCGTATCAAAAGTCCGAAAAACCAGGAGGTTTATTTAATGTTCGGGTTGAACGGAATGTGGGGGCACTCGGGAGGTTATCGTTCGGCGCGTGCACCGGAACATGGCAGTTGGGATTTTAGCGGAGGAGATGTATGGCTGAATGGAATACGTGTGTTGCCACCCTCTCGCTGGCCTTTTGAGAGTCTCCCATGGACAGGATGGGGGAAAGGGCGTATTGAAGTTCCTTTGACGGAAGAAGGATATTTTTTCCGTCCTCCTGTGAAAATCAAGTTGCGCAAAGGAGTTAACGAAATATTGGTTCGTACGGTCTTCGGACATTGGAAAGGCGATAACGGACAGCGTAAATGGCAGTTTTGTTGTATGCCTGTGTTGTGGGATGGTTGCCATTATACGGAAGTGAAAGGGCTGGAATATCTTGACTGTGAGATTCCGGCTCGATGAGTCGATACGTATGGGAATAGCGGAAATATAAGTAATTCAAGTTGCTTAAGCATATTGCATGGGGATGTATCAAAACGTTGATAATGCTGTTGTTTTGCTAGTAGGGGCAGGGTTTGCCTGCCCCTACAGTTGAGGGTTTGACAGGCTATTTTAGTTTTGATACACCCCCATATAGATATAAACTTTACTTGTTCAGTTTCCAGGTAAATCCGTCTTTTGTATCTTTTACTTCAAAGCCCAAAGCGGCCAGCTCGTCGCGAATCTTGTCGCTGGTAGCCCAGTCTTTGTTGGCTTTTGCCTGCATGCGTTGTTCCAGCAACATGTCTACCACTTTGCCGTAAGCCTCTTCGCGTGCTTCGTTGTTGGCAGTTTCTTCTTTCAGACCGAGAATTTCGTACATGAAAAGAGGGAATAAGCTTTTCAGTTCTTCCAAGTCTTCTTCCGAAATAGTCGCTTTCTTGTCGAGAACCGTATTAATCATTCGTGCACCGTCAAACAGATGAGCGATGACAATCGGTGAGTTGAGGTCATCATTCATCGCTTCATAGCATTTGGCACGAAGTTCTTTTATACCGTCTATACCGGTAGTCTGTTTACCCGGAGTGATGCGTTCCAACCCTTTTACGGCTTCTTGCAGACGTTGCAATCCCTTTTCGGCAGCTTGCAGGGCTTCGTTGCTGAAGTCCACCGTGCTGCGATAGTGTGCTTGAAGGATGAAGAAACGGATGGTCATCGGACTATATGCCTGTGTCAGCAACTTGTGTGAGCCTTCAAAGAACTCGCTCAGGTTAATAAAGTTGCCATAACTCTTGCCCATCTTCTGTCCGTTGATGGTAATCATGTTATTGTGCATCCAGTAGTGAACCATATCGTCTCCCTGCGAAGCCACACTCTGTGCAATTTCACATTCGTGGTGTGGGAAAATCAAGTCCATGCCTCCACCGTGAATGTCGAAATGTTCACCCAGGTATTTCTTGCCCATAGCAGTGCATTCGCAGTGCCATCCGGGGAAACCGTTGCTCCATGGGCTTGGCCAGCGCATGATATGTTCCGGTTGAGCTGCTTTCCACAGAGCGAAGTCGGCAGGATTATGCTTTTCGCTTTGTCCGTCCAGTTCGCGGGTGGTATTCAGCACATCGTCCAGGTTACGTCCCGATAGTTTGCCGTAATGATGATCCTTGTTGTATTTTGCTACATCAAAATACACGGAACCTTCACTTTCGTAAGCATATCCGTTTTTCATGATTTCTTCCACCAGGCGGATTTGCTCGATGATATGTCCCGAAGCATGCGGCTCGATGCTGGGCGGAAGTACATTGAGGGCTTCCATTGCTTTGTGGTAACGGTTCAGGTAATATTGTACCACTTCCATCGGTTCCAATTGTTCAAGACGTGCTTTTTTTGCAATCTTGTCTTCACCTTCATCGGCATCATGTTCCAAATGACCTACATCGGTGATATTTCTCACATAGCGCACTTTGTATCCCAGATGGGTGAGATAACGGAACAGGATATCGAAGGTGATGGCCGGACGGGCATGTCCCAAATGGGCATCGCCGTATACCGTAGGACCACACACATACATGCCTACATGAGGCGCGTGAAGCGGAACAAAAAGTTCCTTTCTGCGACTAATGTATTGTAAATGGTTAGTTTATTTTCCATAATTCATCCAATTAGAAATGCAAAGGTATAAATTTAATGTGTGGAATAGGCAAACAATTAACAAAAAAACGGATTTGGCATTACAATATGAGAGGATGCTGCATGAACAGTTTGCTATGCAGGTTTCTTTTCGGCATGATTGGTCAACTTTTTTAATTAGAGTTGGGGGTGTGTCAAAACGTGGATAATGCTGTTGTTTCGTTCGTAGGAGTGAGGTTTGCTCGCCCGAAAACGGTTTGCTTTGTGTCTTCGGGCAGGCAACCCCTGCCTCTACAGCTGAAACTGGATAGGCCGGTTTAGTTTTGGCACACTCCCTTTTGTTGAGATTTACAACTTCCCTTCGTCTCTTCTGTCGTCAATTCCCAATTTTTCGATTTCCTGAATGGATAAGCCTGTAATGTCGGAAATGGTTTCATAGTCCAGTCCTTTTGCTTTCATTTTCAGTGCATTTGAAAGTCGTTCTTCTTCTCGTCCTTCTTCTCGTCCTTTTTCTCGTCCTTCTTTCAGTCCTTTTTCTCGTCCTTCTTTCAGTCCTTCTTCTGTAGCTTCCCTACGAATGTCTTCTTCCACTATCCGGCTTACCCGATAGCGATCCACTGCTTTGTCATAAGCTATTCTGTTTTCTTCCGATAAATTGGCAACAGCAGCCAATTGGTCCAAGTATTTAAACACTTGTTCCTTCAGTGCATCCGGCATTCTGTTCCAGTCATTCATATTCTTCAATGCATACATTAATTTCTCATACAATGTCTCACATTCAGCAAGTTCCTTATTGAAATAAGGGAATTGCAGATAAATTTGGCGTAGATGGGGGTTGACCACTCGTCCCGTATCCCTGTCGGCGAGCACTATATCCGTACGGAATTTCTTATCCAGTCCGTCCTCCTTGAAATTCATCAGGAAGATGCCGTATACGGTACTCAGTCTATAACGGGAGCCATACGGGACACTACTTTCACATACCATGCCGTCCGTATCCTTCTCGACGGGTATCTTTATTGTATCGGGAGGCGGAAGCTCGGTCAGCCTGCCTACGGCACGGCATACATAATACAATGTACGGTCCAGAAAATGGCTGTGCCAACGATTTTGCATCTCTACAATGATATACTCGCCACTGTCCGTGCGACAATAGAGGTCATAAATGATGCCTTTGTCATGCACATTGTCCGCATGGTCTTCCTTGTCAAGGAAACAAAGATCCTCTATATGATGTTCGCCCGCAAGCAACTCATTCAGCAGGGTGATGAGCAGCCCTTTACTGGCAGGTTGCCCGAAGATGACCTTAAACCCCAGGTCGGTAAAGGGATTGACGAATCGTGACATATTCATTTTTTATTTGAAATCAAAAGTACGCATACTTTCGGGAACACCCAAAAGATATGTGCTTTATTTTTCCGATATTGCAATTCCGGCTGATATTCAGAATCTAACGACCTTTCTGTCTTACTCTCCTTTCACACATAACAAGTGCTGAAACGTCCTGCTCATAGGGCTTTTGTGTGAAGGCTGCTTTTATCAACTTTCTTTTTCTCCTATTGGATAATTCCCCCTCCCAACACCACGTCTTCCCGATAAAAAGCGGCTGCCTGTCCGGTAGCAATGGCGGTGAGCGGCTCGTGCAATTGCACATGGAGTGTATTGTCCGCTTGCAGCGTCACTGTGCAGCGATTGGCTTGTTTGCGATAGCGTATTTTCACAATCACATCGTCCTTGCAGAGCAATGCGTCAGGATTTGTGATATTCCAGTCTTTCAATGTCATTTCTGTTTTTTCCAACGCTTTTAAATTACTCAATATCACTTTATTTTCTTCGGGAAATATCTCTTTTACAAAGACTGCACGATTTAAATCGATTCCCAGCCCCCGTCGTTGGCCGATGGTATAGAAAGGATAGCCTTCGTGATATGCAATGAAGTTTCCCGTTTCATCGAAGAATTTTCCGGGGCGGATGCTGTTCTCCGGTAGTTCGCGGCGTAAAAACGTGCGATAGTCCATCGGGCAAAAACAAACGCCCAGACTGTCACGTTTATGGGCAGCTTTTAAAAAACCTCGTTCTTCCGCAATTTCCCGAACCCGGATTTTGGTGAGTTCACCCATAGGGAGCAACATCCGTTGCAGAATATCTTGTGGAAGCCCCCATAAAAAGAACGACTGGTCTTTGTCAGGGTCTGCTCCGGCAGTGATGTGGTAAAATCCGTCGATGAAACGTTTGCGGACATAGTGACCGGTAGCAAAATGATAGATGCCCAATTCATCGGCCAGCTGTTGCAGAAGTGGCCATTTGAGGTTATTGTTACAGAGCGTGCAGGGCACAGGGGTATGTCCGGCCATGTATTCGCGGATAAAATAATCAATGATTGTCTCTCGGAACATATTGCGAACGTCGTAGGAGATATGCTTGATTTTCAGTCGTTCACATAAAGTCCGTGCGTCATCCAAATATTCCGTATCTCCTTCTTTTTCATAAAAACGAAAAGTGACACCGGTCACTTCGTATCCGGCATCCTGTAACAGTAAGGCGGCAACGGAACTGTCCGTTCCCCACTCATCCCCAGTAGAACTTTATTGTTTGGCTTCATTGGGGCAAATATACGAAATCAAAATGAGTTCTTTTATATCCTGCATTCAGTCATTTTAGTTCAATATTACTTCTCCACGTCTGTGGTTAAACTTAACCACAGACGTGGCTAATGTTAACCACGGTCGTGGTTAGAGTTCTTCACGGCCGTGAAGAAGCAATATCGAATGGCTTGTCTGACAAAGAGAATAGGATGAAAAAACGTTAATCGAATGATATATATATGCGTAGGCTTATGCGTACGTACGTGTAGCCCGATGCGTATATACGTGTAGGCTTACGTGTATATATGTGCAGGCTTATGCCACCGTATGTAGTTTGGCGTGTGCAAAAAGACCTTGAGGTTTTCAAAAAAGCTCGGTATGTTTCTTAAAAACTTCAGCACCTTTTTAAAAAAGCTCGGCATCTTTTTCATGTAGGGCAGACAGGATCATCCCCCCCTCACTAAGTCGGTTATTCCTTCTTTTCCGTTCATTCTTACATTTTGATTAAAATACATTGATTATCAAGTGATTAATAATGAAAGGATATCCCCTCATCCCTGTTTCAGCCGCGCTTCCCAAGTCCCTTCACAATCTGCCTTCAGTACTTGTTCCGCTGGGAGAAATTTTATAAATGAAGGGAGGTTGAAAGGGTGATGAAACGATGCCCATTCACTACCGAAACTCCCATCAACAGGGCGTCTCAATGGCTGATGAAAGGAGGAAGGGAGAAATGATCCGGATGATATGGGAACTTTAAGGAAAGGAGAATATATAAAACCCTGCCATGGGGGGCTTTCCAATATCCCATGGCAGAGTTTGAAAAATTATTTTAGCGGAGTGATAGTGAAGCCCCAGCTATAAGACTGGTTCGGGTTAATCAAAGCCCATTTTTCGGGCCATGCTCCCCAGCTGTCATAACCGCCTACGCCTTGTTGCTGCATATCTATGCATACCTCTACGAAATCACGCGGAGTAATGTCATTGATATGAGTTTGGCGGCGGAGAACATTTTTTGCCTTAGCTTCGCTGCGATTGGCAATTTCTTCGGCCGAGAAATTGTTCCATTGGCGCGGACGATTAGTGGCTTCTTCCGAATCAAAATCTTCTACTGAGTTACGCAAGGCATTGAAACCGAAAGTCTTGTCGGCTGTGATGCGCAACCCTTTGCCGCCTTTTTTGCTTAATGCTACCCAACGGGTATCGACGTGATGGCCGTTTTCTTGCGGACGAACATAGGGGAAGTACATATCATCGGCTGTTGTTTTATAGAGGTCGACGATGGTTCCTGCCTTGCGGTCGATGTAGTTTTCTTCAGGGCCACGGCCGAAGTAGGCAACTTGGTTCATTTCTGCCGGCAGACGGAAACGTACACCGATACGAGGTACTTCTGCTTTGATGTCTGCTGCCTTGAAGTCACAACCTACATGTAGGCTGCCGTTCTTGCCAAAGGTGTAATTTACAATGTATTGGTTGCCGGCAGGCAATGCGTAAGTCACGCTCAGGGTGTTGTCGGCAAAGGAAGTATGGGTTACTTTGAAGTCCTTGCTCGATTGTTTCCACACGTGGGTGCGCTTGGGCTCGCCGTTACCGTAATCATTGTCATTCGGTGCACGCCAGAAGTTGGGTTGAATGCCAAAGCCGTCTTTGAAGTATTCGGTGCCGTTTACTTTATAAGAGGTAACGATGCCACTCTTTTCGTTCAGGACAAATTGCATTCCGCTGCCCGAAACTACCATCTCGTCTCCGTTCTTCACTGCTTTCATTCCCTTGCCTGCCATGAACTCGTCTTTCAAAGGCTCGATAGGCAATTGGAATTGGTCACGTGCAATTTCGTGACCTGCCGGAATCAGGATTTCAGGTTCGACGGCAATGACATGGAAATTGACGAAATATTCGGTATCTTTCTTGGCTTTCAAACCGTTTACGTTGACCGTGAATTCTTTGGAGGCCTGCGGAGCAATGTCTAACGAGACTTTTCCGCTTCTTATAATCTTGTCGTTGGCTTTCAGCTCATACACAATCATATACTTCTTCAGGTTGGTGAAGTAGAAACGGTTGGTGATAAGGAACTTGCCTTGTGCCGCATCGGTCATCTCGAAGCCTACATTCTGATAAGCATATTTCACTTCTGCCATGGCAGGATGCGGAGTGCGGTCGGGACTGACGATACCGTTGCAGAGGAAGTTGCCGTCGCTGGGTGCGTCTTTTCCGAAATCGCCGCCGTATGCCCAGAACGGACGTCCGTTTTCATCTTTCTGCAGAATGCCTTGGTCCACCCAGTCCCAAATATATCCGCCCTGCAGATTGGGATATTTGTAAATGGCTTGCCACTGTGCCCACAGACCGCCGGTGGAGTTGCCCATGGCGTGTGCGTATTCGGATGGCATGATAGGACGGTCACTGCCTTCTTTGCCAATGGATTCAAACCAGCTTGCACCGGGATACTGAGGAACGAACATATCGGTATTCCATTCCCATTGTGCGCGTTCGTAGTTCACAGGGCGGTTCATGCCTTTGGTTTCACGGTCTTTCACCCAAAGGTAAGTCTGATAGAAATTATATCCGTTTCCGGCTTCATTACCCAATGACCAGAAGGTTAAAGACGGGTAGTTCTTATTGCGTTCATACATATTGATGGTACGGTCCATGTGAGGTTTCAACCATTCGGGGTTGTTGCCCAGTGTGCCGCCTTTGCGGAGGTCGTATTTCATGCCGTGGCTTTCAATATTGGCTTCATCGTATACATAGAGACCATATTCGTCACAAAGCTCATAGAACTTGCGGTCTTGCGGATAGTGGCACAGACGAACGGTATTGATATTGTGTTGCTTCATCAGTTCAAAGTCTTTGCGCATCAGTTCTTCGGGAACATAGTGACCGGTTGCTTCGTTGTGCTCGTGAATGTTCACACCCTTCATCTTTAACGGCTGGCCATTGACAAAGAAGCAGATATAAGGCTTGCCGTTTCCTGCAATTTGGTCAATCGGTTTGATTTCAAAGCGACGGAAGCCGACATTGAACGGAATAACTTCTGTTATTTTTCCATCTTCTTTTAAAGAAATCAATAATTTATAAAGGTTGGGCTGTTCGGAAGTCCAAGTCTTTACATTGTTTAATGAAGCATTGAAAGTAACGGTATTTTTTCCGTCTGCACTTACATTGCAAGGTGTCTCGGCAGAGGTAACAACTTTCTTGTCGGCATCCAGCAACTCGTAAGTTACGGTTACGTTCTTGTTGGCGGCGGTATGGTTGGTCACATTCACGTCCAGTTTGAAGATACCGTTCTTATAGGTATCGTCGAGGGTAGAGACTACTTCAAAGTCCTGAACGGCAGTCTTGGGCTGTGAGAACAAGAATACATCTCTTTCGATTCCGCTCAGGCGCCAAAAGTCCTGACACTCCAGATAAGAACCGGTGCTGTAGCGGAAGCATTTTACTACCAATGAGTTCTTGCCCGGTTGCAGATATTTGTTAATCAGAAACTCTGCCGGATTCTTAGAGTCTTCGCTATATCCGACTTCTTTTCCGTTGAGGTATACATAAACGCCTGATTTAGCTCCTTCCAGGCGGAGGTATATATCACGTCCGTCCCAATTGGAGGGAATCTCGATGTCTCGCTGATAAACGCCTACCGGATTGGCCTCGGGCAAATGCGGAGGTTGCGGGTTGCTGGGCTGGAAATCGTATGGCTGATTGGTATAGATGGCTGTTCCATATCCTTGTACCTCCCAGTTGCCGGGTACATTGATTTCTTTCCATGTAATGTCGGCGCCGGGCTGTTCGATGTTGGCAGGTAAATCTTTGTAGGCATCTACGTAGTAGAAGTTCCACTTTCCGTTCAGTAATTTATAATAAGGGCTGTTTTCGTATTTGCCGGTCAGTGCCTGTCCCGAGTTATCGTATGACATGAAAGCCGTGCGGGGAGCTTCTTTGTTTACTGCTACGGTTTGGATATCTTTCCAATAAGGAAGCTTGGTCCCTTCTGCACTGATGGTTTGTGCTGAGAATGCACAGACAACTGTGCCAATGAGGTATCTCAATAAGGTTGTTTTCGTAATATTCATAGATTATCAGTTGTTTTAAAGAAAAAGGGCGCTATTGCCGGCGCCCCTCTCTTAAGTCCTTTACATTTTATTAAAATAAGCAATTTATTGGATTTCTTCCGATAATTCAGCACCAGCCTTGAATTTGATTGCTTTTTTTGCTTTAATGGTGATAGATTCTTTGGTCGCCGGGTTGATACCCATTCTTTCTGCTTTTTCTACAACCGAGAAAGTACCAAAACCAACTAATGATACTTTGTCACCACTCTTCAGAGCATTTGAAACTGCTGAAACTACTCCTTCAACAGCTTTCTTTGCATCGGCTTTGCTCAAGCCTGATTCAGCGGCTACTGCGCTGATTAGATCTGCCTTATTCATAATGAAAACGATTAATTATTAATGTAATACAAAAGAAATTTCAAAATCAAGGACAAATATAAAGTTTCAAAATTAGAAATCAAACAGATAGCCTAAAAAAGATAAGCCAAAAATCAAAAAAACGTAAGAGAATGGGGTTTTTCTGCTAAATAACAGAATAAAATTGTAAATTTGCAAGCAATCAATGAATTATAGAAGAAAATAATATGAATAGTAAACAAAGGTACTTTCGATAATTCTTGTGCGTAGTTGGTCAGTATTGCCTGATTCCCCACCTGTCCGCCGGAGAACAGCAAACCGCCCACCTTATATTCCTTAACAGCATTATATATGTTCGCCCGGTTAGACTGCGTATTGAGAGGAGCGACTGTATGTATAAATAACTGTCCTATTTTCTCTTTCAAACTCATTTCCGACAATTGCTTCTCCACCCATTCACGACATTCCGCACTGTCAGCCCCACCTCTTCTCAAAACATTAGG
>ENA-OQBD01000977-OQBD01000977.1-human-gut-metagenome-genome-assembly--contig:-NODE-977-length-14151-cov-2.225114_pt1 | contig 14151 bp, 17 predicted proteins | sample MGYA00242742_ERZ504543 | MGnify/ENA primary metagenome ERZ504543 (study PRJEB26092, sample SAMD00036239) | human gut metagenome | host: Homo sapiens | study: EMG produced TPA metagenomics assembly of... | reverse complement strand
AAGTTTTTGATCATTATAATTGAAATAATCAGCATAACCAGTATAAATACCACCAGTCCTAACCTCATCAAAATATTCACATAAGAACTATCAATAAAGAAATAGTCTGCTACCACTTCTGTTGATCCTCCATTTCCACGCATTGGAATGTCCTGTCCCCATATCTGAACATCATACCTGTCAAAAACTTCTTTTCCTAAAGAAAGTCTCGTTGAAAAAAGAGTATTTAATTTTGCCATCCATTCTATATCTGGTCGATAAAATCTTGATACTAAGATCATAAATCCAGCTAAACCATATGGTGCCACCAGACATAAAATTTTTAGTAATAGTGATGGTATATATCCCTTTCCTTTCTTTGCAGCTAATTTGTTTCTAATTTTCAAATAAACAACACATATAATCAAAATCATCATTCCAATTTCTATCCATGTGCATCTTGCCTGTCGGAGTACAATCCATGCTGTTATCATAAAAACAATGCCCGCCGCAAAATCTGTAGGATAAATAAACCCAAATGACATCCGCACCTGATCTCCCCTATGGTAAACCAAATTCGTGATAACTCCTGTATATCCTGCAATCAATAATCCCGTTTCAAGCAATCATCAGCTCCAGAATATCTCCTTGCAATTACAAATGATCCAATAATCAGAAATACAAATAATATTTTCTTTATATCCACTGGTCTCATCACCATATACCGGAACAATACTACCAGTCCAATCCCTATCTGAACACAGAAATAAAAAAAGGTGGCCACGGAATATGTGCCATCGTTGTCCAGCTGTAAGTCAAAACCAGCCATACGGCATAAATTCCAAGAAAAAATATTTCTGATAAATTACATTTGAATTCATAAGATGAATTTATCCATTTCCCCTCTACCTTATTGTTAATTTACTTTATCCAATTCATTTTATTTCCTCTCTTTACAGACAGTTTAAATCAGGATATGCTTTACAACATATCCTGATTTATCCAAACCTTTTATAATTCCTCAGCCACCATCTCCAGTGCCGCCTCAATTACCTTATCCATATCATAATACTTATAATTTCCAAGACGTCCACCAAAGATCACATTCTTTTCCTGCTCTGCAAGCTTTCTATATTCTTCAAACAGCCTATTGTTCTGTTCGTTATTTACCGGATAATACGGTTCCATTCCTACTTTCCATTCGGAAGAATACTCTTTGGAGATAACAGTTTTTTCCTGTTTTCCAAATTCAAAATGCTTGTGTTCGATAATACGTGTATAAGGAACTTCTCTTTCTGTATAGTTCACAACTGCATTTCCCTGATAGTTATCTGTATCAAGTACTTCTGTCTCAAATCTTACCGAACGATATTCCAGTGCTCCAAGCTTGTATCCGAAATATTCATCAATCATTCCGGTAAACAGTGTCTTCTCTGCGATATCCGGATTTTCTTTGATAAATTCAAAGTAGTCGGTATCTGTCTTTACTTCGATTCCGTCCAGCATCTTTTCAATAATCTTTGTATATCCTCCGATCGGGATTCCCTGATATCTGTCATTGAAATAGTTGTTGTCAAATGTAAATCTTACCGGTAAACGTTTGATAATGAATGCCGGAAGGTCTTTGCAGGCACGTCCCCACTGTTTTTCGGTATAACCTTTTACCAATTTCTCAAATACATCTTTTCCTACAAGAGATAATCCCTGTTCTTCCAGGTTCTTCGGCTCTGTGATTCCAGTCTCTGCAACCTGTTTTGCGATCATATCTTTTGCTTCCTGTGGTGTCTTGATATTCCACATTTTGCTGAATGTGTTCATGTTAAATGGCAGATTGTAAAGCTCATCCTTGTAAATTGCTACCGGTGAGTTAATGTAATTATTGAACTCTGCGAACTGATTGATGTAATCCCAAACCTGTTTGTTAGATGTGTGGAAAATATGTGCACCATATTTGTGAACATTGATTCCTTCAATATTTTCACAGTAAATATTTCCACCGATATGCGGACGCTTGTCAATTACCAGACAGGTTTTTCCTTTTTTCTTTGCTTCGTGAGCAAATACTGCTCCGTATAATCCTGATCCTACTACTAAATAATCATACTTCATAATACTAAATCCTCTCTTTTATTTCTTTGTAATTTTATCTTTTATCATCTTTCCCATTCCGACGACACTTCCTACTCCATAGCTTAAATGAAGCAAAAAGAAAATTCCCGGAAGCAAAAGCTGACATATATGCTTCGCCTCATTTTTTACAGACAGAATTGCCATTCCGATTGCACCACACCAATAAGTGATCCACATGGCAATCGCCAGAAATGGCTTCTTTAGTGCTGCCAAAATGGATGTCACAAGAATCGCAATCACAAAAGCAAACGGCACAAAATGATAAATGCTGAGACATCCAGGACATACGCCAAGAGTTCTTGCTACCCAGTCTCCATTGCCATATTTCTGCTTCATCATTCCCGGAATCGAACTTCTAACATATTGCCAGGAATGAATCTGCGGATCGTAGCATAAGCGGTATCCTGCCTGCCGGATCCGGTAATGCATCTCATTATCTTCCGTTCTTCCCAGATTTTCATTGAAAAGTCCAACCTTTTCAAATACTTCTCTCCGATACGCTGCATGGAACATGGACTTTACATATTTCTTTTCATTCTCTCTCCGGAAACCTGCGATTCCACTTCCGAACATCGAACTTTCCGCACTCAGTAGAAGTCTCTGCCACGGTGTGTCCTTCTCCGGAAGATTCGGTCTTGGTCCACCAGTGACATATTCTCCGCTTTCCATGCATTCTACGTTCTTGGAAACAAAATCCTCCGGAATGCGTCCATGTGCGTCCAGACGGATAATAATATCTCCGGTTGAACTACGGATTGCCTGATTCCATCCGGATGCCTGATTATTCCCCGGATTTTCCGTAACAACGCAGTTATGATACTGCGGATTTTCTTCGGCAAAACGTTCCATAATCCGTCTGGTTCCATCTGTTGAACTGCTGTCCACCATCACAACTTCGATCTGCTCTGCCGGGTAATCCTGTTTTGTGATATCCTCCAGCAAGTGTGGAAGATACTCTTCTTCATTGCGCGCAATCGTGCAAACTGATACTAACATACATTTCTCCTATACTGTAGTTCTTATCGCAATACTGCAAATACCGTCATAAACATGGTCATGAAATCTCTCCACAGACTGTATTTGCGCAAATCTTCCAGATTATAACTCATCTTCTCCGGAAGCACTTCATGAATATAAGCATAATCCACATCTTCTACATGCTCCAGCATTTCGCCTTCATCTTTGTAGCATACGCTGGCCCTGGAAGTAATTCCTGCCGGCAACAAAAGAGTTGCATACATTTCTTTCGTATAGCCTTTTACATATTTTACAACTTCCGGTCTGGTTCCAACAAAACTCATCTCTCCGCGAAGTACATTGATAAGCTGCGGAAATTCATCAATCCTGCATCCCCTGATCACTTTTCCAACACGGTCAGTCTTGCATCCTGACTGATCGTGATCTGAGTTCCCATCTTGTCTGCATTCTGTACCATAGTACGAAATTTTAAAATGTAAAATTTCTTTCCGTACTGTGTTACACGAACCTGTCTGTAAATTACCGGTCCCGGTGAATCCAGCTTGATTGCAATACTTATAACTAACATGATCGGTGATAAAATGACAAGCAAAATCATCGAAAGCAGAATGTCAAAATAACGTTTTAATTTTAATTCTTTTTCATGTCTGATCAGGATATCATAGTATTGTTTTACTTCGTCCGTTCTCATAAACTTCGGAAGTTCTTCCCATTTTCTCATACAGCATTCCTATCCGATGCATTCCTTTAATACATCTGTCACGTATTTTACCTCTTCATCGGTAAGTTTCGTATGAAGCGGTAATGTAATTGCATTTTCAAATAAAGCATAAGCATTTGGATAATCTTTAATATCAAATCCCATATTTTTGTATGCAGATAACAACGGTAACGGTTTGTAATGCACATTCGTTGCTACGCCATGCTCTGCCATTTTCGTAATGATCTCATTACACTCTTCCCGCATTTTTCCCTGAACACGGATCAGATACAAATGTCCGCTGGACTTATGATCTGTATCAAAATGATTCAGTACACTCACAGGAAGACTTTCCAGTGCTTTATCATACATTCCTATGATTTCCCGACGACGTGCCAATAATGCATCATAGCGCTTTAACTGTACCAATCCAATAGAAGCCATGATATCGGTCATATTGCATTTGAAATAAGGTGCCACAACATCATACTCCCATGCGCCAAGCTGCGTCTTAGCAAGCGCATCCTTGGACTGGCCATGCAGTGAAAAGAGCATATATTTTTTGATAAATGTCATCATCATCCACACCTTCAATCGGGCGCCATGTGACTGCTCCTCCTTCCGCTGTGGTAAGATTCTTTACTGCATGGAAGGAAAAGCTTGTGAAATCTGCAGCCTGTCCACATTTCTTTCCTTTTCGCTCTGCGCCAAATGCATGTGCAGCATCTGCCACCACAATCACTCTGCCAAACTTCTCCTGAAGTTCATTTGCCGGATGGAAAAGTGATTTCTTTGCTTCTACAATTTCAAATATCTTATCATAGTCACACATAATTCCGGCAAGATCTACCGGAATTATGACTTCGTCTTTTCATTGATAGCGTCTGCCAGTTTTTCATAATCCATCTCATAGGAATCTTTCGCCACATCAATCAAAACCAGTTTTGCGCCCACATGTGAGACAACACTTGCTGAGGCACTATAGGTATAGGCTGTCGTGATCACTTCATCTCCAGGTCCGATTCCCAGAAGACGCAAAGTCATCTCCAGACAGGCTGTGGCTGAATTCAGGCAAACAACCCGGTTAGTTCCCATATACTCGGCCAGCTTCTTTTCAAAGAGCTTCGTCTTTGGTCCGGTGGTGATCCAGCCACTTCTTAAAGTATCCACAACTTCTGCTATCTCCTCCTCTGTGATATCCGGAGGAGAGAAAGCGATATGCATGTTTTTCATAAAAAAACTTCTTTCTTCATAAATTTTAGATCTTTATTGATACTTTTCTAATTCTAAATACTCTTTCCAGAACTTATAAGATGTCAAATATTTTCTTCTGTTATAATAAGCTTTATCTACTTCTTTGTGAATTTTTTTATAACGCTTCACTGTTTCAAGATAGTATTTCATGACCTGTCTGAATTTTTTCTTATCCAGATATCTGATTTCTGCAGTATATGCATTTGGATTAATCGCAATGACACTATCTACAAGGCATTGTCTCTGTGGATTATAGAACCAGTCATGAGCAACCGCCGCCGGCCCTTTCCGTAACCAATTTTTTGGGCCATAAAAACTGTCCATTAAAAGTCAGACGATAAAAAATGGTATCCTTCAGACTTCTGTGATCTGTTTGATAAATAGAATCAATATCCACCCCATATTCATCAAATTCTGCAAGATCTGCCATATTTGCATTTTTTGCGGACATTGTTTTTAATCGTTCCTGACATTTTTCCGCTTCAATAAAAGCAGGTCCTTTTAAATAATCTCTGATTGCATCAACAATGATTTCTGCAGCATCATAATTAAAGCGCAGTATTTCCGTTAAAAACATACCATTAAAACGTTTCCAGATACGTTCTCTTCTGTTTCTGGACGGATTACATGCCTCTTCAATCAAAAAGTTACGGAATACTTGATAATATTCCATGAAATAATTGAACTTTAAAGTAAAGCCCATATGCCATACGCAAATACCGTTCATGGTAATAAATTTAGCATTATTACGGAAACTGAATTCCGTATCATCAACACGGATAAACAATGGTAATGCAAATCCGTTTTTCTCGATCATTGTTACCGGTACACAACAATACCACCAGCCAGCATAGGAATCAGCCTTTTTCGTTTTTGCTTCCTCTTTTTGAAGCATTTCAGCCATCTCTACAATTTTTTCCATGACCTTTTGAAGAATTCTGTCCTCCATCTACTCCTAAAAATCCCACATCTTCATGGAAAACATCCATCTCTTCATAACAAAGCATGGCACCACTGATAATATAATCTTTATATTTTTCTTTTGCCAGTAACAATAATAAATATGTTCTTTTTATACTTTCTGATAAAACAACAACATCATCATCCATCAATAATACATGAGTCGCCTTTGGTTTCTGGCGAATAGATTCGATCATTCCTCGTGTAAATCCACCTGAACCGCCTACATTTTTATTTCTGTGATAATAAATATGCGGACCTTCAAATTCTTCCGCCGACAATACTCGACCCTCATCATTATCAACGATGTGAAGATAAACATTTTTTCCAATGATATCATCCTGAGTTAAAATTTCATCCTTGATCATTTAACATTTTACGAATAAAGTCTTCCTTTTTTAAATGTTGTCGTTGCGATTGAAAGTCTCACTTCATTGAAATCACTTTCATTTACCTCAGCGTAATAACCGCCACCATATACACAGCACTCTGAATACATACGCAGTTCAAATGCAACCAATGTGTCCTTATTTGATGGAATATCAACAATAATTTCTGCTTTTTGATCACAATGGTATTCTTTCTTTAACAAACGTTTCTTTTTGCCGAATTTTCAATTCTATGATATCCGGACAGAACCAGTTCAAAGTCACCTTTAATTACAAGCTTTAACATCGTTCTGCCGATTTTTGTATGTTTTTTCCATTTTTTCATAGAAAAGGCATTTAAATATGCCCCAAAATCACATGTACTATATTTTGAAAATACAAAACATTTTTCTTCAGCATCACGGATTCCTAATCCACCCTTATAAAAAAGATCGGCATTATCTGTATATTCTTCTTTATCTGGAAATAGAATACTTTGTAATTTTAACTCCATTGTTTACATCTCCTTATTTTGTACTTCTTTTAACTCTAAATAACTGCTCCAAAAATCCTTGCTTTCAAGTTTCGAATGATTTTTTTCTATATTCTTCACAAACCTTGTCATAATGCAAATCTATTAATCGAAATACTTTCAACATTTTTATATATGCTTTTAGTAGTTCTATCCTGCTCCGCTTCACACAAATTGCATTTCCTGCTGCATCAGCATACACAACCTCATTGCAGCGGAACAAGTCATAAATATTCGGATTTGGTCTGGCTACTTTTGTCGCTCTGTTTTTATATGCAGGCAGGAAATGACCATTCATTGACAACATGATCAATATTCGTTTTAATTTACACGGTGGTTCAGCCTCCGGTCTACCACATGGATCCATATCTTCCGACTTGATTCCATTATGTCCTATAAATTCTTCTGCCGACATAGACTGATAATTATATTTTTTTAATCCATCATGCACACCTAAGGTATCCGAATTATAAAACCACTTAAAACCTCTTAAAAAATCAACCGCACCTTTCAAATTCAGATCCACATATTTATATCTGTATTTTCCGATATTACTGCTGACCTGCACGAAAAGCATCTTTTTAAAATCCTTTGCAGCAAACTGCGGATTATGGATTGCATTCGTAATTGCCAGATTTCTGACATCATAATACTCCAGGAAACCAGGTAATTTATTTTCAAAAGCTTCATGCCAGATCGTTATTCCATTTAAGAAAATAAACTGCCCATTTGCCCTCAATCCATATTCTATATCATCTCTATGGATAAAAAACGGCAAAGGATAATGCATTTCCTTAATAAACGGAACCGGAATTACACAATACCACCAGCCTGTATACTCTGCTTTTTGAATCTGCTCATTTATCACAACATTTTTTAATTGTGTCATGTCAAAATTATGGTTATTCGCAACAATATCACCATTCATTCCAGCAGGCACCACATTCAATACTGCAGAGTTGGCAAATCTTCTCTTAATAATGAGCCTCCGATTACTGCCATTCTGTATTTCTCTTTAAGCAGGGTCAATAATGTATAAGTCGTTCTATCGCTTCAGGAGAAATCACTGCATCGTCATCCATCAATAAAACATGTGTAATACTATCATCTCGCATATGTTCGAACATAGTTCTGGTAAATCCACCCACTCCACCAAGGTTTTTATTCTTAACAATGCGAATATGTTCATCCTCGATTTTTTCTCTTACTAATGTACCGCCATTATCGGATATGCATACCGACAAATGTCCATAAGATAAGGCATTCCCATTGTTAAGCAGATTTTCTTTTAATACTTTCATATTTCGCTCAACATACTTCTCACGTTTGAAAGTACAAATGCCTATTCCTATCTTAACTTCCTTCTTTTCCCTCTCTTCATCAGTCACATAACTTGCTGCATAGAGGGCTGTATCCTCCTCAGCGATTATGGATACACCTACTACTCCACTCTCCGGTAAAGCAAATATTGGAGTATTCATGGAATCTTCGCCTTTGCTTTCCATTGGAAATTGCATAATTATCTTCGAACATATTTTTTTATTCTTGCAGGATAAGGCATATATGACAACCTTTATTTTTCCTTTAAAATTAACAGACACACAAACCGATTGAATACCTGTATACTTTCTCCATTTTTCAGCAGAAAAAATATTCATATATGTCAAGAAATCTGCTTCACCACCTGCATTAAGCAATATTCCACTCTCTGACTTAATTCCGTTTTTTAATTTATAGTATAATTCTGGTTCCTCAACAGACTGTTGATTCCATACAATTTTTTATAATATCATGCTTTTCACCACTTACTGATTCATATGCATATATTCAGTTGTTACTTCTTCTACCAGACCACTCATTCGAACATTTCCTTTGTCAATCCAAATAGCATGATCGCATAACTGTCTGACAGAATTTATATCATGAGAAACATATAACAGAGTTGTTCCTCCACTCAACATCTGCCCCATTCTCTCATAACATTTCTGCTGGAACTGGTAATCACCAACGGATAAGATTTCATCAACCACGAGAATATCCGGTCTCACCATGGTAGCTATTGCAAATCCAAGTCTTGCCTGCATACCAGAGGAAAAATTCTTAATCGGAACATCCAAGAAATCCTGCAATTCTGCGAATTCAATAATTTCATCAAAATGCTCTTCCATAAATTTTCTTGAATGTCCAAGTACAGTTCCATTCAAAAACACATTTTCTCTAGCCGTCATATTCATATCAAACCCGGCACCCAATTCAATCAACGGTGCAATGGTCCCTTTTGTAGTAACTGAACCTTTGTATGGTTTTAAAATTCCACAGCAGGCTTTTAAAAGCGTTGACTTTCCGGATCCGTTTGTTCCGATCAGTCCCCACGCCTCTCCTCTTTTTACTTTTAAATTGACATCTTTTAACGCAAGAAATTCCTGGAACATCAATTCGTGTTTGATCAGTTTGATCACATATTCTTTCAGGTTATCTACCTTTTCAGATGCCATGTTGAACCGAATCGTCAGGTTATCAACATCTACAATATATTCTTCGCTCATTCGCCCTTCTCCTAGATATATAAAATGAAGTTATCCTGTGTTTTCTTAAATACACCAAGTCCAATTGACAGCATGATAAAAGCCATTACCCAGCAACCAATAAAGATTCTTGGAGTTGTAAAATGTCTGTATAAAACAAGATCTCTGAAGAACTGGATATAATAAAACATTGGATTACAGTATTCTACCAGCTTTCTGAGCCAGTCCGGAAGCAGCTCGATCGGGTAAAACATTGGGGTTACATACATCCATGCTACTGTGATGGCATTGTAGATATACTGAATATCTCGAAAGAAAACATTCGCAGCAGAAAGGAAAAAGCCCAATCCGCATACAAAGATATACAGCGGAATCACTACCAATGGAAAAAGCAGGATATATGGTGAAAACGGTGCTCTGGTGATCAGCATGACCAGAATCAATGCTCCCATTGAAAAAATAAGGTCGATCAGGGAACTTGTTACTTTTGATAAGGTAAAAATATATTTAGGTACATATATTTTCTTGATCAAAGCTCCATTATCCAACACAGAATACATAGACATATGGGTTGCATTATTCATAAAATCAAATAATGCCTGACCTGTCAGCAGGTAAACCGGAAAGTTTTCGATTCCGCGCTGGAACATTTGGGAAAATACCAGTGTCATTACAAGCATGATCAGCAGCGGATTCAAAATACTCCACACATATCCCAGAAAACTTCTTCTGTATTTTAATTTCACGTCTCTGACTACCAGTTCTCTTAATAAATCTTTATATCTAAAAAATGTATTTATCCTATCTCTTGTTACGCTCATTATTCTTCTCCAATTTAATATGAATCTCTTCGGCCTTTAAATGCAAATACAGCTAACGGGAATGCAGCATATCTTGTTTTCCGTAAAAACAACACTGCCGGATTCTTTACTCTGTCATACACTTCTCTGTTTTTATGATAAAAATATGCATCTAATTTCATTGCTTCTTTTCGCATACCATTCTTCAGAGGAAAGCTGATATAAATTTTCATCTGACTGGTAAGGATTGTTGCTGTCAATTCCCTGATATACTCCAGATTTGCCTTTGGAGCCGTCTTCTCGACTTTTTTGCAGTACTGATTGAGCCGCATAAGAACCCGCAGATGATTCTTCAGATTCTTCTGCATCTTTTCAATGGACATACTTTGTCCCGGAAGTCCCAGACGATATTGGTAAACAGGGTCTTCCATAAAATATACTGTCTTCACGTAAGGAATCGGAAATGCAATAAACTCTACATCTACATAAAAAGTGTGTTCATCAATCTGTTCATTTGCTTTCCTGAAAAGCTCCGTCTTCACAGTCGTGGCATGCATATCTATGATGGTCTTACCAACAATCTCCTCAACTGGTAGAGCTTGTTATACTCGATTTTTTCAAACGGATATTCCTGCCTCTTTTCCGGCAGCCGTGTCGTATGGTTGATCCAGGTATAATTCGATGCAACGATATCAGCATCAATTTCTTTTAAAAGTTTCACCAGTCGGATGAAGCTTCTGGTGTCTACCCAGTCATCTCCATCAACAACTTTAAAATATTTTCCTCTTGCCTCACGAGCTCCCGTGTTGATGGTGGAACCATGTCCGCCGTTTTCTTTATTGATCAACCGGAACGTATTTTCATACTTTGAAACATATCTTTCCGCAATTGTTGCAGTATCATCGCTGGAACCATCATTCACGATCAAAACTTCAATATCATCCATGACTTCAGAATTCACAAAGGATTCCAGACAGTCTTCCAGATATGCCTGCACATTGTAACTTGGGACAGTTACTTGTTAATATTTTCTCGTCCATTTGTTCTCCTAACCTGATTTAATACTATTTTTCTCTAAAAAAAGTTGGTTTTACAGATATTTAGTTCTATCTGAATCACCAACTTTTATTCTGATTACTAGAATATTATACTACACTTTTCTTTAGATGGAAAGATTATATCAAATGCTCGCATCTTTGTCAAATCTGCCCACTTTATATACCACTGTGTTTTTCATCTACAATGGGTCCTTCATGACTGATTCTCCCTAAACTGACCAGTTCCTGAAAAGCCTCACTGTCTCGTTTTTTTATCTTCCGGTCTGATATGATAAGTAGAAATCATATCTGCAACTTTTTCTTTAATATCCGGACTTTCTTCCATTGCTGCCTTTTCCAACTCTCGCAGCTGGCTGAGGAAATGTACTTCATCGAACTCAAGAGGTTTGCCGATAAAAATCAGGTTGTTCGCTGTTTTCTGTAGTCCCTCTTCTTTTGTCAGCAATTCCTCATACAGCTTTTCCCCCGGTCTAAGACCGGTATACTTGATCTCCATATTCACACCAAGTGTATATCCGGAAAGTCGGATCAGATTCTTTGCCAGATCAGCAATCTTCACAGGCTCTCCCATATCCAGCACAAAGATTTCTCCGCCATGGGCATAAGCTCCCGCCTGAAGTACCAGTGAAACTGCTTCCGGTATCGTCATAAAATAACGGATAATATCCGGATGCGTAACTGTCACAGGACCTCCTGCCTCCATCTGTTTTTTAAACAGCGGAATAACGCTTCCATTACTTCCCAACACATTCCCGAATCGTACGATCACGTATTCTGTTCTGGAATATTTGCTGAAGGTCTGTACGATCATTTCACACATACGTTTCGATGCACCCATGATATTGGTAGGGTTTACTGCTTTATCCGTAGAGATCAGTACAAATTTCTTTACCCCGTACTTGTCCGCAGCTCTTGCTGTCTTATAAGTACCAAACACATTGTTTTTAATGGCTTCATTCGGGCTGTCTTCCATAAGTGGCACGTGTTTATGGGCTGCCGCATGAAAAACAACATCCGGTCGATAATGCTCCATGACGCTTTCAATTCGACTTGTATTTCGAACAGAACCTATCAGTACTTCCAGCTTCAGATTTGGATACTTACGAACCAGCTCCTGCTGAATGTCATAGGCATTGTTCTCATAGATGTCCAGTACGATCAGGGTTTTGGGGCGATGCCGGGCAATCTGACGGCACAGCTCGCTTCCGATGGAACCGCCGCCGCCTGTAACGAGCACAACCTTATTCTGCACATATCCCAGAATGGAATCGATATCCACGCGGATCGGTTCCCTGCCCAGCAGGTCTTCGACCTCGACGTCCCGCAGCTTGCTGACGTTGACTTCACCGTTTACGAGCTGATACAGTCCGGGAAGGCTGCGCAGCTTGCAGTTTGTCTCTTTACAGATTTCCAGGATATCCTTAATCTGTGCCGGAGACGCAGAGGGGATCGCCAGGAAAATTTCATCAATATCGTATAAATCTGCGGACTCTATGATCTTGTCGCGGCCTCCGACCACCTTGATGCCCTGAATGAAGCGTCCCCATTTATTTTTATCGTCATCGATAATACAACGGATCACCATTGTAGAGAAGTTGCTGGAAACGATTTCTTTGATGATCGTATTGCCCGCCTCGCCGGCACCGATGATCATGACAGAAATGCTGTTTTTGCGGTTCTGCAGCTTGTGCTTGCGGCTGCGGAAAAAACGGTAGGAAAAACGGCTGGCAAACAAAAAGGTCAGCAGGAAGAAGAAATACAGAAAATAATAGCTGTCCGGAACTGCTTTTCCCTCCATTCGGAACAGGTTGATCCCTGCGCCGTTGACCGCACTCGTCACAAGACATGCCATCACAAGGTTTTGAAGCTCTGTCTCGCCTGCAAATGCCCACAGGCTGTGATAAAGACGGAACAGATAAAACTACGAACAGTGCGATAACAATCCCGATGGGCAAAAAGTGGCGGATCGGCAGCAAAAACGCTGCCGGTACTGTACTCACGTCAAAATCATACCGGATCAGGATCGCCAGATAGCTGGCGGCGATTACACTGATAATATCGTATACAATTAACGCTGTCCTGCGATAAAACAGCTGATAATTAAAGGGTTTTTTCTTTTTGCCTTGCATTTCTTTCTTCCTCATTTATCGTGATATCCCGTCAGGCGGCATGTCTGCTGGGGGGAAAAGCTCATCAGGGGTGCAAGCAGCGCCATCGCGGAAAATCCGAGCGGATTGCAGGGATGGAACAGCCATTCCACCAGCCCCGCGACGCAAAAACCGAGCATGACAGCCAGCGGCAGTACAGCATATGCGTCCTCCCGAATCTTTTTAATCGCATATGCAAACATCAGGCAGATGCTTCCGGCCCCGAAGCACAGGAAGTAAATGCCGACGATCAGTCCGTGATCATGGATGACCTGCAGATAGGTGTTATGGGCATGGACGCTAATGGAGCCGTCCGGCAGCAAAACGCCCATTTCCGTATGTCCCGTCGCATTCCAGTTGTCCATATACGACCGGAAAATTTTCCAAACGTCCGTTGGAGAAATCCTCTGCGTCCGACATGCCTGCCTCATCCTGCGCAGACGCTACCAGCACGTCATTTTTACAGAAGGCTTACCGGTCACTGCATTGCAGAAAAGCTCTGTCTGTTCCGTCAGCTCGGAAGCATCCGAAAGGAGCTTATTTTCTATGACATATTTGAAATAGGAGACCGACATATAGGCGTCAGAATCCTTCGGATCGTCCTTGTGAATCGCGGATGCGGAATCCTCGATCTCATACAGATACGGATCGTTATAGAGTGCCGGAAGCAGCCGGATGCCGGAATAGGTCATCGGCAGACAGATCACAAACGCTACAATC
>ENA-OQBD01000975-OQBD01000975.1-human-gut-metagenome-genome-assembly--contig:-NODE-975-length-14158-cov-3.291070_pt1 | contig 14158 bp, 17 predicted proteins | sample MGYA00242742_ERZ504543 | MGnify/ENA primary metagenome ERZ504543 (study PRJEB26092, sample SAMD00036239) | human gut metagenome | host: Homo sapiens | study: EMG produced TPA metagenomics assembly of... | reverse complement strand
AGGAGTTCATAATAGCATTCTTATGGGGTAAGGGGAATTATACCCTTTTTTATGCAATATAACTATTATCATAACCATAAGCAAAAGGACGCATGAAAAAACTCTCGTTTTTTCACACGCCCTTTTTTCTTTAAGAATTGTGAAAGACTATTGCTATTTTTTTATTTATGTATAGTATAGATTGTATGAAGAAAATAAAAACTATAATTCCACTTATTATTACATTTTGTATGAATGCTGTGGTATACTGGGGAGTGCCGCTATTACGGACGGGAATCAAGACTCATAATCTTTCTGGTCCGGCGGATGAAGTGATTCCTTTTATGCCACAGTTTATTATTATTTATTTTGGCTGTTATCTTTTCTGGGTAGTGAACTATTTCATGGCATCGATGCGGGAGGAGAAGGTGAAATACCAGTTTTTTACTGCGGATTTTTATGCGCGGCTGGTATGTATGCTGTGCTTTATTTTTTATCCGACCACGAATACGAGGCCGGTTCTGACAGGGACGGATATCTGGACGCAGGCAGTACGGTTTCTGTATACAGTTGATAAGCCAATCAACCTGTTTCCGTCCATTCACTGCATGGCAAGCTGGTTCAGCTATATTGCGGTCAGGAAGAATCGGAAGATTCCCAACTGGTATAAAGCTTTTTCAGTCCTGATGACGGTACTGGTTGTGATTTCGACACTGGCGCTTAGGCAGCATGTATGGCAGGATGCAGTAGCAGGAATTCTTCTTGCAGAAGTAACCTGGCAGATCAGCAGACGGACAAATGGATGGCAGATCTATCGGCGTCTGACAGAAAAAATAGCAAATAAACTTGGAAACTGGACAGGAATGAAGAGAGATGGAAAATAAAAAGAAGACGATCTTCAATGTCATATTTTTGCTGGTGGTATTTGCCGGTACAATGTATGGCGTATTTCATGGGGAAGATATTGGTGAGATTGTGAAGATCCTGGGGCAGGTCAATGTATTATGGCTGATTCCGGGAGTGATCTGTGTTGTGGTTTTTATCTGGGGAGAATCGATCATTATCTATTATATGATGCGGACACTGAAAATCCGGCTGAAAAAATGGACATGTTTTTTGTTTTCATCGGTTGGATTCTTCTTCAGCTGTATCACACCTTCGGCATCTGGAGGACAGCCGGCACAGATTTATTATATGAAAAAAGAAAAGATACCAATACCGGTTTCAACGCTGGTGCTGATGATCGTTACGATTACTTATAAACTGGTACTGGTGGTTGTCGGATTGTGGCTGGTACTGTTCGGACAGGGATTTATCCATAAGTATCTCTGGAGTATCCGGCATATCTTTTATCTGGGGACAGCTCTGAACGTTTTCTGCGTGACGGCGATGCTGGTGCTGGTGTTTCATCCGCGGCTTGCAAGAGAAATCCTGGTAAGAGGAATGGCACTGCTTGAAAAGCTGCACTTTCTACGCCATAAGGAAGCGCGTATTGAAAAGCTGAATGCATCAATGGACCAGTACCGGGATACAGCAGTTTTTCTGAAGGAGCACAAGCAGGTAATCGTGAATGTATTTGCAATCACCATGTTCCAGCGGTTTGCGCTGTTTACGGCTACATGGTTTGTATATAAGGCATTTGGACTTGGTGGTGCAAAAGCAGTCGCAGTCATTACACTGCAGGCGGTCATTGCGGTATCGGTAGATATGCTTCCTCTGCCGGGAGGTATGGGAATCAGTGAAAAATTATTTACCATGATTTTTATTCCGGTATTCGGAAAACGGCTTCTTTTGCCGGGAATGATCCTGAGCCGTGGGCTTGGATATTATACAGAACTGGGGCTGAGCGCCCTGCTTACGATCGTAGCAAACTTTACAATTGGAAGAAAGAGGGAGATAGAATGTTAGGGGTTTATGATTATACGGTAGTACTTACATATGTCAGCTTGATGGTATCGGTCGGAGGAATGATGTTTGCAGTGAACGGGCATCTGCACCTGGGTGTCATGTGTCTTGCAATCTCCGGGCTTTGTGATATGTTCGATGGAAAGATCGCACGGACGAAAAAGAACCGGACAGAGGTGGAAAGCGTTTTGGGATCCAGATTGATTCTTTAAGTGATATCGTCTGCTTCGGAGCTTCACCGGCTGTTCTTTGTTACTGCTTTGGAATGCGTGGAGTGATCGGTGTGGCAATCCTGATGTTCTATGTGCTTGCAGGTCTGATCCGCCTTGCATGGTTCAATGTGAATGGAAGAACAGCGGCAGGAAGAAACCTCAGAGAAGAGAGAATGCTACCAGGGACTTCCGATCACTTCGATGGCGATCGCACTTCCGATCTGTGGTTGTATTAAAACCAATTTTTAGGTTGTGAATTTATGCTTGCGCTTCATGTGGTCATGCTGGTGGTCGGCATTTTGTTTATCACCAATTTCAAACTGAAAAAGCCGAAAAATGTGACCATGGGTGCGATTGTAGCTGTTGTGGCAATGGCAGTGATCGCTATTCTGGTCCGGCACTATATGCGTTATATGAGTATGATGTAATGAAACCAGGTTATGAGCAGGCAGCAAAATGAAGGGCTGAGATCTGCCTGACAGCTACATTATCAGGCATGGATAAGGCGGACAGGAGGTAGAAAAATGGATTACATGGACAGAGAAGGTCATCGGATAAAAAAGACAACCAGTCAGGATAAGTTTTTAAAATTTGTGTATACCCATACAGCAACCAGAGTACTGATGCGCCCGCTTCTTTTACCGGCAGTATCCAGACTGGGAGGGAAGCTGTTGAATACAAAAGTGTCCGCTGTTTTTGCCGGACTATTTGCCAGGACCCACGGGATCGATCTGAACAAATATGAAAAACAGAAATTTGATTCCTATAATGATTTTTTTACGAGAAAAATAAAAGCGGAAGAGCGTCCGGTTAACAGGGAAGATACCGTACTGATCAGTCCATGTGACGGGAAAGTGAGTGTCTATCCAATTCACGAAAACGGACGATTCTTCATTAAACATACACCATATACAACCCACAGCCTCATTCGCGATGCAAAGCTTGCCAGACATTATATGGGAGGCTGGGCGGTAGTGATCCGTCTTACAGTAGACGATTACCACAGATACTGCTACGTGGCGGATGGAGAAAAGACCTATCAGAGAAGGATTCCGGGAATTTTTCACACTGTAAATCCGATTGCAAATGATATCTGCCCGATCTACAAAATGAACAGCAGAGAATACTGTCTTGTAAAAAATGAAAAACTCGGCACCGTCCTGATGATGGAAGTCGGTGCACTGATGGTCGGAAAGATCCGGAATTATAAAAAGAACGCTGCCAGGTAAAACGCGGCGAAGAAAAAGGAAGATTTGAATTCGGAGGTTCAACGGTTGTGCTGCTCCTGGAACCAGATAAAGTCCTGCCAGACAGTGATCTGATCCGGAACACGTTGCAGGGAGCAGAAACCATTGTGAAGATGGGAGAACGCATAGGGGGAGTTATATAGGCTTGCTGGTTCAAAAGGGACGCGCAGCTGAATGTTTCCATCTTGCCGGACAGGCTTGAGGCATTAAGGGACTCTAAAATTTTGAAAAGATGCTAAAACAGGGAAGAAATCCACAAACTCGCTGTCGCTCAGACAGTGTGGATTTCTTCCCCTAACGCATCTTCTCAAAACCTAAGATTCCCTAAAAGTCTCAAATGCCGTCAAGACGGAAACATTCAGCTGCGCTGTTCGTTTCAGAAAATTATTTAGCTGCAGGCTGCTCTCGCAGCCGTCCAGCGCTCCTCGGGTTACAGGCGCACTTTCTCCATTATGTTCTGGAGTCACCGCCCCTCCATCATTCAGGAGTTGTCTGTCTTGAAAAAACAGCTCCATATAAAGAATTGGACTGGTAACATTTGGAAGAATATTAGAAGCTCTTAGATTACAGAAATTTATGTTATTCTGAAAAATCCATCTGTTTGAGCGAAGCGAGTTATGGATTTTTCAGAATGCTTTTAATAAATTTCTGTGGTCTTAGAGCTTCTTATATTCTGAAACAGTTATCAGTCCAATTCTTTATATGGAGCGTCCACATTTCAACCTACAACAACCCCTGCATCACCGGCAAAGGTGATTCCACAACGTAATCTGCCGCCTTCTTGGCGAGAGGGTGACCGGTTGCCATGACATACGCTGTTCCCGCAGCTTTCAGCATCTCGATATCATTCTGCTGGTCTCCGAAGCAGATACATTCCTCTTTTTTGATCCCGAATTTTTCCATTAGAACTTTCAGTGCCGTTCCTTTATTTGCATTTGGCGCAATAAAATCAATCCAGTGATCCGCAGAAGTTACAACGCGGATTTCATCCCCGATTCTTTTGTGGAAGAAGGGTTCCAGATTCTTTGTGCCACCAAAATCACAGATGGCTGCTTTGATGATCGGTTCTTTAATCGCATACAGATCCGGCACGTAGGTAACGATGTTATGCATATCATTTTCCATATAATCAATGAAACGTTCATCGGTTGAGTCGCTGTAATAAGTATCTTTTACAGAAAGGATACAGTGTCCGGTGTGATAGATCTTCCGGTATTCCATCAGGGCATCCAGAATATGCCGGATGGTTTTGGATGGAGTCAGACCGGTGGCGAGTACCTCTTCTTTATAGACGCACATGGAACCATTTTCAGCGATATATGGAATGTCGAAGCCGAGAGGAGCGAAAAGCCTGCGGATATTGGCATACTGGCGTCCGCTTGCGGCAGTGAAGATGATCCCTTTTTCATGAAGTGCTTTAATCGTATCATATATTTCTTTCGGCACAGTCTGCTGATAGTTGTGAAGCAGAGTGCCGTCCAGATCACTTGCAACTAATTTGATCATAAATTTCCTCCTGAGTCAAAAATAACGATACGACCGGAACTAGTGGACGTCAAAACTACATGACGGTATAGCAAAAATGAGAAGGGCAGGCAATGCAGAGCTGAAAAGAGAAAAACAAATGCGAAAATTTGAGAAAGCGGATAAGCAGGAGGTGACGAAATGCAGCAAAGCGGAAAAGGTGTAAAACGGACACTGGGACAGAAGACAGAGGATCGACTGATGAAATATATTCTGGATAAACCGGTAAAAATAGGAGAGAGGATACCTACTGAAGGTGAACTGACAGAATTATTTGAAGTTGGACGAAGTACGGTAAGAGAGGCGGTTAAAGGGCTGGTCACAAGAGGCGCTCTGGAAGTGCGCAGAGGAGACGGAACTTATGTCATCAGTACCATTTATATGGAAAATGATGTTCTCGGGTTTGGAAACGTGGAGGACCGTTATCGGTTGGCACTGGATCTGTTTGATGTACGTCTGATGATCGAACCGGAGATTGTAACCTGGGCGTGCAGAAAAGCAACGAAAGAGCAGATTCAAAAGTTAAAGCAGTTATGCGATGAGCATGCATCTGACATATAACAGACAAGTGATTATTGAGATGCTGGCAGAACGTGGAAAAATAAAATACATCAGATGTTTGCAAATAAAACAGATGTCATCTGGCAAAAATATGTAAAATATATAAAAAACAGGCGGTATATCTGATAAAGGAAATGGCAAAGAAGCAGGGTGTAACGGAAGAACTGAAAGCAACGGATATGATGAGATGGATAGGATTGATGAATAACATTCGAGCCTGTGCCGATGAGATTGTATTGAATGATATTGTGTATTCCTAACGGATACCAACCGAAGAAGAACTGCTGTCAAACCGAGGGCAGTTTTTCTTTTTCGGCAAGTATTCAAGAAGTCATTAAGTCGTGAGTATAATCGAAGTGGTAGAAAAGTTATCTCTTATATCGGTTGTAACTTTTTTATGAACTCTATTGACAAGAAAACTTGGTATGTGTATAATTAAAATATGCAAAGAAAACTTGGCATGGAGGTGTTTTTATGAAAAAGGACGAAATCTTAAATGCAAGCAGAAAAGAACATCGCAATAAGGACTTGGCTGAAATGGAAGTGGTATATCAAGCCGGAAGTCACGCAAGCAGAGTTGGTGCTTTAGTGTGTTGTTTGCTTTCGCTGTTATCTTCTGTGCTTGCTCATACTATGATTTACAGTCCGTGGGTTATATACTTCAGCATTATTGCAACACAATGGTTAGTTCGTTTTATCAAAATGAAGCGAAAGAGCGATTTGGTCTTGACTGTTCTGTTTTTTGTGCTTTCCATTTTGGCATTTGTTGGATTTGTTAGCCATCTTTTAGAGGTGAGAATATGAAAGAACAATTACAACTGAAAAATCACTTAAAGGAAGTTCGCACAGAAGCAAATCTTTCTCAAGCTCAGCTTGCAGAAATGGTAGGGGTATCAAGAAATACCATTAGTTCTATTGAAACAGGACAGTTTAATCCAACTGCAAAATTGGCTCTAATTCTTTGTATTGCATTGGACAAAAAATTTGAGGAACTATTCTATTTTTAGGAGGTCATTATGGAAAATATTATAATGTTGATTTTGGGAGTGTTCATATCTGTTGTGGGAATTGTAAATATCAAAGGCAATATCAGCACAATTCACTCTTATAACAGGCGAAAAGTAAAGGAAGAAGATATACCAAAGTATGGAAAAACAGTCGGCACAGGAACGCTGATTATAGGAATATCTCTTGTATTAGGTTTTATTGTTTCGTTTTGGAGTGAAATAATTATAGATTATATCATTCTTCCAGCAGTTATTGTCGGATTAGGCTTTATATTGTATGGACAGTTCAAATACAATAAAGGAATTTTTTGAGAATCAGGGAGGTATAAAGATGGAATTGAACACAATATCAGGTCTGGCGATAGCGGGAGTTATCTGCTCCGTTGTCCTCTCGATGGGGGTACCGATTGCTTTGTTCATTGCAGGAAGGGTGAAGCTTAAGGCAAGGATTTCCTCGTTCTTTATCGGAGCAGGAACCTATCTGCTGTTTGCCATGCTGTTGGAGCAGTTGCTGCATGTTCTTGTCATTCAGTTCTGCGGACTGAACGCACAGAGCAGGCCATGGCTTTACTATGTGTACGCGGCTTTGGCTGCAGCGGATTTTTGAAGAGACCGGAAGACTGATTGCCATGAAGTTCTGGATGAAGAAATGGCTGGATTTTCCAAATGCACTGATGTATGGAATCGGGCATGGCGGTGTGGAGGCCATTCTGATCGGAGGACTCTCCGGAATCAGCAATCTTGTGTCCATGCTGATGATCAACAGCGGAGCCATGCAGAATACGCTGGCGGCACTTCCTGCTGAGTCTGCAAACCAGACCGTGTCACAGCTGTCGGCCCTATGGACAACACCGGCACCACTCTTTTTTGTAAGCGGAATCGAAAGAATCAGTGCCATCATTCTGCATATTGGGTTGTCACTGCTGATCTACCGGGCGGTAAAGGCAGGCAAATGCAGGACAGCGGCTTTTACAGCGGTTCTTGCATATGGGATTCATTTTATCGTGGACTTCTTTGCCGTGGCAGGTCCGGCGCTTCTTCCCATCTATGTGATTGAAATTGGTGTCTTTGTGATGGCAGCCGGAACTCTTGTTATGGCGCTGAAGATGGGAAGGATGGAAGAACTGTGAATTCCAGTTTTCTGCTATCATAAAACAGAATATATCTGACAGATCGCACCGTAGAAATACGGTGTTTTTTGTTACCCCAAACCCATAATTCAATACATAACCACAGGTTAGTACAAATAACTTATGCAAGATATTTTGATGTGGACAACTTTGTGATCACGGCAAAAGATATTCGCGGACCGTGGAGCAAACCGGTCTATCTGCATTCGGCAGGGTTCGATGCATCTATGTTCCACGATGATGACGGAAGAAAATGGGTGGTATCTCTGGAGTGGGAAACCCGCGAAGGCTATGAAAAACCGGGTGCGATTTGTATGGTAGAATATTCACCGGAGAAAAAGGAAGTGATCGGTTATCCGAAACGTATCTGGAACGGAGGAACCGACCGCGGCTGTATCGAAGCACCACATCTGACCAAGAGAAATGGGTATTATTATATTATGTGTGCGGAAGGTGGAACCGGATATAATCATTGTGTAACCATGGGACGTGCAAAAAAATGTATGGGGACCATACGAGGGAGATCCGACAAATCCAATCGTGACAAGTGTTCCGGGAGTATCCTACGAAAGACAGGATCCGGATCATCTGAAACCAAAGTACTATAATCCGGAGAGCGTATTACAGAAATCCGGTCACGGAAGTTATGTGGAAACGCCACTTGGAGAGGTTTATCTGGTACATCTTTGTGCCAGACCATTTGCACCGGAACTTCGTTGTACTCTCGGGCGAGAAACTGCGATCCAGAAGATGAAATGGACAGAAGATGGATGGCTTCGCATGTATGACGATGATAATCTTGCAAAAGAATATGTAGAAGAAAGCAAGCTCCCGGAATATCCGGTATCGCAGATTCCTGATTTTGACGATTTCGACGGAGATGAACTTGGAAACTGGTATTATGCCCCAAGAATCATGCCACAGAGATTTGCAGATGTGAAGGTCCGTCCTGGGTATGTGAGAATCCGAGGACAGGAATCCAGAACCTCTCTGAATAAAGTCAGCATCCTTGCAAGAAAATTGACCAGCGTATATGCAAAAGTGACGACAAAGATGGAATTCAAGCCGGAAACCCATCAGCACAGCGCCGGACTGATTATGTATTATGACAACATGAATTACATTAATCTCCGCAAATATTACAGTCAAACATTAGGGCAAAGCGCACTTTCTATCATTCATCTGGAAAACGGAATCAAAAACAGAACTTTTAAACACCAGAATTCCCGGTGGAAGATGTGCCGATTTACCTGAGACTGAACATCGATGGTAGAAAATCATGGTTCGAGTGGAGCTATGACGGAGAACAGTATGTGAAGATCGGTGGACCATTTGACACAACAAAATTCTCGGATGAATATTGTAAATATGGTGAGTTTACAGGAACATTTGTAGGACTGACCTGTGCGGACAGAGTGTTGCATAAGCATTATGCGGACTTTGATTTCTTCGAGTATGTTGCGGATGAGGAGAAAGGGATGCCGAGGTAAGTGATGAGCTAGATTAAGAATATTTAAGTATTTTAGATAGATAAAAAAGATCCTGATAAAATCAAAGTGTGTTTAAACAATGATTTTATGCAGGATCTTTTTCATGAAATGAGATTTTTGCATTGACTATACGGTGCAGTGGACAAACTTAATCATCGTATTAAAAAATTGAGGATTTGTAATCTCTTATACACTTTCAATTTTCTCGATAATGTTGTTGATTACGGAAATATCTGTTTCCAGTTCATCTGCGATTGTGTCTGGAGTTTTATTTTTTGCAAGTTTCTTTTCTACCATTTCGATAAGAAGTTTTTCTTTTCCAGATTCTACTAATTCATCTAAAGCTGTACACATATTAAATTGACCTCCTTTTTTTTCTGATGCGGCATAGTTTATCAGTTCCTGCGAGCCTGTGATTGCTCCAATCACAATTCCTAACTCATTAGTTAAATTTTGGTCTTTGTAGATTACTTGTAATTTTGCCATAATTTTGTCATAAATCAACCGGCTTACATCAAATATTGTCTGGACATCTTTATTTTTGAATTTTAGATTTTCGCTGTTTCTGAGCTGTAATAGGTTCATCTTATAATCGGGCACAAGATTCTCAAGATAGTCTGGCAGTTCCAGCATTTCTTTCAAACTGGTTGCCCCATCCCATTCCTTTTCTCCGTAATAAACGCACAGAGTGATTACCGGATGAAGCCAATCCGTCTTTTTGAATCTGGACAGGAATTCATCTTTTGTATTTGCGGTTTTTTCATCCACGTTCTTTTTGGCAATTTCATTATACTCTTTTAAGTATGAAAGTGCATCCTCGATCATGTGTCTTAATGGCATTGCATAGTGGATTTTCTGTTGGTTTTCAATACCCCAGATCACAAAATCCATTCCATAGGCTGTCTTTTTTACGACATCTCTCTGCCGCTGGATTGTTTCTAAATGTCCGTTGAATTTCAGGACAGATGAAAGATCTACATCAGCTTCCCTGAGAACTTCCGGGTGCAGTTTTTGTTCCCCGTCAAACAAGACTGCATTGAACAAATCTGCGAAATGCGCATTGTCTTTCCAGAAATTTTTCAAGACAATATCCGCTTTCGCTGTGTTTCTCAGTGACATATCATTTTTCACCTTTGTTTTTTGTGTTTGGTATATAAGTATAAAACCCGTAGTTATTGAAAGCAATCTCGAAAAATCTCGTTTTAAATGGAATATTCTCGTATGTGCGAAACGGGCGTGAAAATATTATTTTATACTCAAAAAATTTTTACGAATGACAAGAAAAAGCAATCAGGCTTCTTCAGAAAAACTCACGATCACAGTTGGATATCCGCTCTGTTTGAGTCTTCGTTCCATCATGGCAGCATCATTCAATACATCGAACTGACCGACCAGAACCCGGTCATACTGGCTGCTGTCATCAATCCGGGCAGGGAAATCCATTTCGGTAAGTTCGTCAAGAAGCCGTCTGGCATACGCCGGATTTCGGAATGCACCGACCTGCACACTGTAGGTTACAGATGGAGAAGAATTAGGAAATTCGGAATCTGTATTTTCATCAGACGGATTCATGTGGGCAGAGTCTGACGTACAAGGAGAATCAGGGACTGAGCCTGAATTTGTCAGGGTACCAACATCTGATTTTGTAGAACCGTCAGCAGGAGAAACGGAAGCAGAAGTATCTGCGTCAGAAGAAGTCCTTCCGGATTCCGATGCGGTCGAACTGTTTCTTGCGCCTTCTGGTTTCCAGAGCCCTTTTTCTTCCAGCGTATCCAGGATTCCATCTGCAATTGCCTGCGCAATATCATTGAAGTTCTTATCGAAAAGAGTGTTGTCAGAATCGGAATTGATAAAACCGACTTCGACCAGAATCGCCGGCATTTTTGTACGGCGAAGGACAACCAGATTTGGGCGCGCCTTTACTCCGAGATCCTTGAACCCAACTGTCTCCAACTGTGCATTGATATTTTCCGCCATCTCATATTTGATGCCGGAAAGGTTATAGATCAGGCTTTCCACGCCCATGTACTGATTGGCAAGAGGACTGGAATTCCGGTGGATCGATATGAAGAAATCAACACCGGCTTCGTTTGCCTCTGTTGCTTTCTGGAAAGGTGTCTCATAAATATCCGTTGTCCGTGTGTATTCCACATCAATTCCGCTGTTTTGTAAAATTTCTCCGATCGCAAGCACCAGCTTCAGTACATCATCCTTTTCCTGGCGACCATTATACACAGCTCCCGGATCACGTCCTCCGTGACCGGCATCGAGCATGATAGATACAGGCATAGATATACCTCAAAAAATGAACTTTATATAATATATGTCGGATATCCTGAAAAGTGAAAATGAGAAATCGATTAAGAAAAATATGCTGCGTGCTGATTTAACAAACATTTAAATCAACCATGATAGTTCTGCACCCGTAGATTTAATACAATAAAACTGTCAAAAGAAACCCACATAAACAGAAACGGAAGGAATGACAGTTATGGCACCATTTATCATCGGAATCATCGGAGGCACCACAATCATAGCAGGCGGCACATATCTCTTAGAAAAAATAGCTGAATATATCGAACAAAACAATCAGACAAAAAGCATTTAGTTGCTCTTGATACCAGATTGCTACGTGCTTTGCACTCTCGCAATCCTCAAAAACATTCGTAATCCGCTCATTTTTCTTTGAAAAATGGCTACTTACTCATGTTTTTGGCGGGTCAAGAGGTCAAAAATCCTCTTGCAAGCAAGCTTGCATCGGCTTTCTGACCTTTTGACCCTGGTATCCTCATTATATTGCAGAAAAATAAATTGTCAGGTAGGAAATATAATGTTATGATAAATCTGTAGCGATATGCTACAGGAAAGCAATCATTAGTTTGTTGATTACGTTTCTTGTCTTTCTTGACCGGAAGAACAAGAAAAATATATCCATATATTATAGAATCAGGAGAATCAAAATATGGCAGAAAGATTAGAATTTCGTGAAAAACTTGCAGGGATCCTTACCCTGTGTGAAAGCCAGAATAACATCACAGACAAAGCCACAGTCGAAGCTTACTTCGCAGAAGACAATTTATCAGCAGAACAGATGGAGCTTGTATTTGATTATCTTCTTTCCAAGAAAGTAATCGTAAAAGGCTACGTCAAAGCCGGTGGTTCGATCAAAAATGCAGAAAACACCGAAGAATCGATCCGATATACCCAGGAAGAACAGGATTATTTAAACCTTTACGAGCAGGATCTGAAAGGATTAAGAGATGGGGATCCATTAAAAGAACTCCTACCGGCAATCCTCACCATGGCAAAAGAGATGCACAGGGCAGATATCTACATCGGAGATCTCGTCCAGGAAGGCAACATGGGACTCATGCTCGCCATGGAAGACCATGCAGATGATACCGAAGCCCTTTTAAGCATGGCAAAAGAAAGCATGCAGGCACTTCTTGAATCTCAGGAAGAGACTAAAAAACAAGATAACCGCATGGTAGAAAAAGTCAACGACCTTGATGAACAGATCAAAAAACTTTCCGATGAACTCGGCCGAAAAGTCAGCGTAGACGAGCTGGAAGAATTCGCCGGCATCACCGAAGATGAGATCAGCAACATCTTAAAACTAGCCGGTGAAGAACTTCCCCCGGAAGAAAAATAGCATCTGCAACCAATACACTACAACAGTCAACAGAACCCACAGCCCGAAGATGGCTGTGGGTTCTGTTTCCCCCCGTCCCTTTCCCACACAAACAAAATGGATGCAGGAGAAACTCTCCCACATCCATCATCTAATTTTGTATTTAAGCCTGCGGTCCAGCAGATACAAGTGCTTTACCAGCAGCATTTCCTTCGTATTTAGCGAAGTTCTTAACGAATCTTGCAGCAAGATCCTTAGCTTTTTCTTCCCATTCAGAAGCATCAGCATATGTGTCACGAGGATCAAGGATTCCTGAATCAACGCCCGGAAGTTCTGTAGGTACTTCGAAGTTGAAGTAAGGAATTTTCTTGGTCGGTGCATTTAAGATGTCTCCGTTCAGGATTGCATCGATGATACCACGAGTATCTTTGATAGAGATACGTTTTCCTGTTCCGTTCCATCCTGTGTTAACGAGGTAAGCTTTTGCTCCGCTCTTTTCCATCTTCTTAACAAGTTCTTCTGCATATTTTGTCGGATGCAGTTCAAGGAATGCCTGTCCGAAGCAAGCAGAGAATGTTGGTGTCGGTTCTGTGATTCCACGTTCTGTACCGGCAAGCTTAGCTGTGAATCCAGACAGGAAGTAGTACTGTGTCTGTTCCGGTGTCAGTACAGATACCGGTGGAAGTACTCCGAAAGCGTCTGCAGACAGGAAGATTACATTCTTAGCTGCCGGTGCAGAAGAAATCGGACGTACAATATTTTCAATGTGGTTAATCGGATAAGATACACGTGTATTTTCTGTTACACTCTTATCAGCAAAATCAATTTTTCCTTCAGCATCAAGAGTTACGTTCTCAAGAAGAGCGTCACGTCTGATTGCGTTGTAGATATCTGGTTCAGATTCTTTGTCAAGGTTGATAACCTTAGCGTAGCATCCACCTTCAAAGTTGAATACTCCGTTGTCATCCCAGCCGTGTTCGTCATCACCGATCAGGAGACGCTTAGGATCTGTAGAAAGTGTTGTCTTACCTGTTCCTGAAAGACCGAAGAAGATAGCTGTGTTTTCGCCGTTCAGATCAGTGTTTGCTGAGCAGTGCATAGCAGCGATTCCCTTAAGTGGGAGGTAGTAGTTCATCATAGAGAACATACCTTTCTTCATCTCTCCGCCGTACCATGTATTAACGATAACCTGTTCTTTGCTTGTGATATTGAATAAAACAGCTGTTTCAGAGTTAAGTCCAAGTTCTTTGTAGTTTTCAACTTTTGCTTTAGAAGCGTTGTATACTACAAAGTCTGGTTCGAAGTTCTCAAGTTCTTCAGATGTTGGTTTGATGAACATGTTTGTTACAAAATGAGCCTGCCAGGCAACTTCAACGATGAAACGGATTGCCATACGTGTATCTTTGTTAGCGCCGCAGATGCATCTACAACATAAAGTTTCTTGTTAGAAAGTTCTTTCTTGGCGATCTCCT
>ENA-OQBD01000974-OQBD01000974.1-human-gut-metagenome-genome-assembly--contig:-NODE-974-length-14195-cov-4.520756_pt1 | contig 14195 bp, 9 predicted proteins | sample MGYA00242742_ERZ504543 | MGnify/ENA primary metagenome ERZ504543 (study PRJEB26092, sample SAMD00036239) | human gut metagenome | host: Homo sapiens | study: EMG produced TPA metagenomics assembly of... | reverse complement strand
TTGACGGTGCCGGTCTCCAGCAGCACCGGATCAGTGACGATGAACGCCTTGGTGAAGCCATGGGATCTGGCGACGCCCGGAATCTCCTTGATGGCTCCGCGGCCGAAATACGCGGTCTGGTTGAAAAATCATGCGATAGACCATAGTGCTCTCCTTTAAGCGACTGTGTGTTCAAGCGAAGACCACGGCATCCATTGCCGCGGCCAACGGTTTCATCATAAGCCCTTTTCCATGCGAGGAAGCACCCACGACACACAATTTTTTTCGTCAATATCCCACAACACCGGCAAAACCGGACAGCATACCGTCCGATGCCCGAAATCCTATTCTTCGGACGACGTGTCTTCTTTGGCGAACACCCACATGACCTCGTCCACGGAATGGGTGTCGGGGAAAATCGTAATCAGGAACCGTTCGCCGTCGTTTCTGACGTAGGCGTACCGTATAGCGCCTTCCCTGCATATCCGGTCGCGGACGTAATCGTAGTCGAACAGCATGCGGAAGCCGTCCCGGTAGGCCGGCGCCACCAATTTGTCGCAATAGTCGAGCAGCATCTCGTGGAAGGAACCGCCATGTTTGTCAAGCATTTTTTGCACATAGCCGGGAACCACGACCGGCCGTTGCGTATCGGCACGCAGATTGACCACATAAGCGATCGAATACCGTGTATTCAAATGCTGCAGCAACGATTCCATGTCTTTGTTGCGTACCAGGATGTCCTCAAGCTGCTTGTTCAACGTGCGCAACTGCCTTTTGCCGCTGCCGCTGGCGTAGTAGCGCTTCTTGTCCTTGCGCATCTCGTTTTCCGCCTGGTTGACCAGATCCGGAATATCCTCGCCGTCATCGGATTCGGCCATGCCCACGGACAGCTCGCAACCGTGATCAAGCAGCTCCTGACGCATATATCCCATCTGTCGGGCGCTCTGCGCCATCGAATGGGCGAAACTGATGATCACGAACTCGTCGCCGCCGATGCGGTAGATATTATCGTCGCCGAAATAGGCGCGCGCCGCGTCCGCAAGCTCGCACAGCACCACGTCGCCTCTGGCATGACCCAAATGATTATTGATCTCATGCAGGCCAATCAGATCTATGTACATCACCGTCAACGGCTTGTCATGGGTGGCTTGGATGAATTCCACATCATCGTCGAAAGCGTTGCGGTTGAGCAGCCCCGTCAATGAATCCCGTCGGTACTCCTCGCCGTTCAACCGGACAAAGGACCCTATCGGCAGGTTCCGGCCAACCATCACCACGGCCCATGGATCGCTTTCGGAGCATTCACGTGAGGGAATCACCGCGAAGGAGATCACGCCGGTTCTGGCCAGCACCTCACTGCGGTACACTCCGAACGCGGATTTCTGCGAGAACAGCAGCGAACGGAGCGAAGCCAGATCCATATCAGCACGGAACCTGTCGGCATCGTCCGGATGCACCACGCGTTCGGCGATCAGCGTCTGCACGTAGGTTTCGAAATCATCGGTTTCCGGCGTCGGCAGTATGCCATCGCGTTTGACCGCGCGGTACTCGCCCGTCTTCACATTCAGTCGGGAGAGTTCCGCCATGCCATTGGCCAGAATCTCGAAGGTGCTGGCGGCGAGCGTGGACGTCTCAAGCATGGTACGGCCGTTGACGGGCACATAGCTGCCATGCATGAAATCGTTTGACATATCCCAGAAATGCCGGTCGTCGGGACGTTCGGCCAACAGCTTCTCCATCCGTCCCACCGGAAGCGGTTCGTGGAAGTAATACCCTTGGATGTACCGGCATCCCACGGACAGCAGCTGGTCGACCTGCTGTTTGGTCTGTGCGCCTTCGGCGATGACCAGCAGTCGCAGCTTTCTGGCCATGTTGACCACCGATTCGACGATTTTCAGCCCTTTGCTGGCATTGTCCTCATCGAGGTCGATGAATTTCATGTCAAGTTTGATCACATCGACGTTGATGTCCTTGAGCATGTTCAGCGACGAATACGCCGATCCGAAATCATCCATCAGCACCGCGATGTTGTCCGCATGCAGCTTGCGGATGGTGCTTTCCACTTTGGACAGGTTCCTGGCCACGGCGCTTTCGGTGATTTCCGCTTGGAGCAGCCGAGCGTCGACATCGTATTCGTTCAGCAGTCCGGTGAGCGTGTCCGCCACATCCATCTGGTCGATGTCCACCATGGAGACGTTCACGGAAATCGGCACCAGATTGCGGCTCTCACGTTCCCAACGTGCCAGCATCCGGACCACGGAACGCCATACGAACACGTCCAGTCGGGAGATTTGTCCGGCCTGTTCCAGCATGGGAACGAACCTGCCCGGAGATACCACACCATATTTGGGGTGGTTCCAACGCACCAGCGCCTCGGCACCGACGATGGCACCCGTAGCCGCATTGCATTTGGGCTGCAGGTAGAAGCAGAACTCGTTGTTGTCGAACGCACGGTCGATCTCGTCGAACGTCAGCTCCGGCACAAGCTCGTCGGTGGACGGCGTCCTGCCCATTTCCGGTGTGTCAGCCAAACAGATTCCTTCCTGTCACCACGTCCTATCCGTGATATTCACCGTTGTACTGTATCAGGGTGACGTCCTCAACACCCTCGATGGCACGAATCCGCTCGGCGAACGTCATGTCCTTGTCGTCGCAGAACACTTCCACGGCCATCTCCACATGGTCGCCACGCATGGTTTTGGATTTGACGAAGAACTTCGTGCGGCCGAACGCGCGCGTGATGTCGTCCCCGACCGCGTCGGAAGCGTAATGGATCACCGCGATGTACACGCGGCCCTTGTCCTGATGCGAATAGAACAGGGCGAGCATGCCAATCATCACCGCGCCGGCGACCACCACCAGCAGATACATGCCCGCGCCGGCCGCGATGCCGGACGTGATGGCCCAGAACAGGTACAGCAGGTCCATCGGATCCTTCACGGCGGTACGGTAACGCACGATGGACAACGCGCCCACCATACCAAGCGAGATCACGATGTTCGTGCTGATGGCCAATGTGACCATGCAGGTGAGCACGCACATGCCCACCAGCGTCACCGCGAAGCTGCGCGAATACACGACGCCCGTGTAGAACCGCCGGTATACGCAGTAGATGACGATGCCCACCAGCAGCGCCACCAGCAGGGCCAGCGCCATTTTGGGCACGTTGTATTGGCTGAAGGAGTTCAGCACCGATTTCTTGATCATGTCGTTTACGCTCATGGTTTCGCTTTCTCTTTTGCGATTGTTCGGTTATTACGTTTTCTACGATTGCCGATGTTTTCGGCTGCGCGTTTTCGTCCGTCTGTTTTCGGTCTTCCGCGATACGTCCGACCGGTGCGCTCAAGTCACACGCTCGGCACGTTCCAGCCTTCCTGCCAGTAGTCGAAACCCCGCAGATACGAGGCTTTGTCATAGCACAGCACGTATTTCGAGGCGGCCGTTATCTCCTGCGCCTTGCCTGGCAGAATGTCACGCACGATCTGCGGCAGGAATTCGGTGAATTTGACCTCCATCACCAGCTTGCCCGGCTCAAGCACGGGCAGGGTGGGCAGGGTGCGGTCGAAGATGTCGAATCCGTCGACCGCGGCGCGCACGTCCATGTCGAACGTGACGCGCACCGTGCCGGCGTCGAGGATCCATGGCTCGCGTTCGTAGTCGACGATCACCCGAGGCCGCAGCACATTGCTCACGTATTCCACGTAGAATTCCCGGCACAGCTGATGCTCGCTGTGTTCCATGAATCCGACGTCGCCGGCCAGTATCCGGTCGAACTGCTCGTGCGTGAGCGGCGCGTCCTCCTTGTAGATCCAACTGTCGCTTTTGCGCTTGCGTTCCAGCTTGATCACCCGGTCGCTGTAATCGTAAATACGGATACGGTATTTCTTGCGCATCAGCACGCCGTCCACCTTCTCCTGGTAGGCGGTGTTCCAATAATCGTCGAAATACAGGCTGCGAATCATATAGCAGCCGCCACGCGCATGGCTGTCCTGTTCAAGCAACGGAGCCAAACGCAAGTTCAGATCGGCTTTCTGCCCGTACGAAATCAGATACTTGAGCTCATGCCGGTAATGTTCCTCACAGCGGCGCGGAGGCATGGAAAGCTCCTCGCCGACACGGCGGCGGACCCGTTCCAGCAGTTTCGACGCCCCGCCATCACCGCGCATTGACATCCTCCACTATCTTCCCGGATTTGATGTAGAAGCATCTCGTGCCGTACGTCTTGCCGGTGTCGGTCATGTAGTAGTCGAAGGCGTCCTGCGTCTTGCCGGAGGCGTTGCGCGCCCGCACTCGTATGAAATACTGTCCGTCGCCTGGCAGGTCCGTCACCGTCTCCGGCAATGCCAGATCGGTTTTGGAGAAGATGACGTCCTCACACAGATAGTCCTTGGCGACGGTGACGTCGTAGCTCAGATCCTCGCCACGGAAATCGTACGAGGTGTCCCAGCTGAATTTGAGTTTGCCGTCTGCGGCCTGTGGAGCGTCGATGAAAAACGGCATGGGCTTGTCGAAGCTTTCTTTGTAGATCCTGTAGTTCTGCGCGACCTCGTCGTGCAGCTGCCCCGCCACTTCGTCATACTGGGCGCGCGTCAGCGGCTCGTACATGGAATCGGGCGTCCTCCACAAATACTGCCTGGTGATGGACTCGTAGTGGTCCACCATCGTATTGATGCGTTTTGCGCTCATATAGCGGTATTCCCGCTTCACGGCCTTGTCGAGTTCGTCGCGGAACGATTTGGTCTGCAGGCAGCGTTTGAACAGCACGTTGCCCCAATAGTTGCTGACTCCCTGCTCCCAGCTGGAACCGGTGGAGATATTGCGGATCTGGTTCTCCTTGCGCATGAGCATGCCGTCATTGTCCCAGTCCAGCACATAGAAGGTGTCGGAATTCGTAGGGCTGTACAGGTACATGTTGCGGCTCTGCGTGTCGGTGTTGCCGGTCAGCAGCTGGAACGCCATCCAGTATGCGAGATTTTCCGTATCGAAATATTTGCCGAGGATGCTGCTCATCGGCACCGAATAATCGTTGAGCTGGTTGAGCATGGCGATGAGTTTGGTATGGTCGCTGTTGCCTTTGACCTCCAGCTTCTCCTCGAATTTCGACAGATTGTATTTGGGATCGTCGGCGAGTCTGATCACGTCCGCGTCGCGTTGGAATTCGAAGTAGTTGACCTTGTACAGCTGGCCGTTCTTGTCGAGGCCGTGCGCTTGGAGCGCGCTTTTGTTGAGCTGCTCCACCTGCGTGTACAGGCCATAGTCGTCGAAGGAGTTGGAACCGGAGGTTTCGTCCTTGACGTACAGGTGCACGAATTGCGTGCGCAGTCCCATCATCTGGTCGATGCCGCGGATCAGGTCGTATGCCATCTTGTTGCGGAATCGCAGCCCTTCGCCCATATGTTTGTTCAATGCGATGGTGCGCTGCCCGCGCCATTTGCCTTTGCCGCTTTTCAGCTCGATTTTGTAGTTCTTCTGCTTATTGAGACTGGACGACTGGCCGCGCACCTGCACGGTGGCGTTCGGCGCTTTTTCACCGTAGCCGAGTTCGCCGGATACAGGCCCCTGTTCGTCGCCGACCTGCAGCAGACCGTTGACTTGGTACCGGTTGGTGCGCATGGCCGCGTAATCATCCACGGAATACTGGTTGATTTCGCTCCAACTGTGGTCGGTGCCTTCCGACTTGTTGCCGCGCGAGACCGTCAGATACATGGTTTCCACACCGCTGTCGTCATACACCTTGTACAGCGAGTCGTTGTCACGCAGATGCGCGCCGTCAAGCCCCTGCGTGGCGCTTTTCTTGACTTTCTCATGCTTTCCTTGCGATTGCGCCGCCGATTTGTCTGCCGTGGAACCACTGTCCGCAGCGTTTCCGCAGGCGACGCAGGAGAACGTCGCCACGACCGTGGCGATGATCGCCACGCATTTGAATATGGCATTGCGGCCGCACGGCCGATTACCCATCGTCATTCGTCCGTTCCTTTCCATGCTTTCCACGCTTTCCCTCATGATTCCTTCCGTCCGAAAGTTCCATGCAGCCGTTCGCCGAATTCGTCCAACGCTTCGCCCAGTTTCGTAAACCATCCGCGCTTTTCGGTCGCCACAATCGGCTGCGCGCCGAGCACACGATACGGCAGATTGTCGGTGAACACCGCCAATCGCACGACCGCGGCCAGCAGGAACGCCGACGCGCCCAGCAGGAAGCCGAATCCCATCAGCGTGACCGGAACGAACTGCGAAATGACAGTCAAGACCGTGGCCGACCCGGCGAATATCGCGGCGCAGCACACCGCGCCGAAGTAATCAGTGAAATACAGCAGAATCATCAGCACGGTGTTGCCGACCGCGTACAGGGCGTATCCGACGCACAGCACACGGAAATAACCATGCATGCCATCGTTGAAACCGAGCGGCAGCACGCCCAACACCATCTTTTCCAACGAGATGACCGCCGCGGTGACGAACAGCTGCTTCAACGCGGTGTAGTACAGCTCACGGTTGAGCACGGCGAGCATCTCGCGTTCGGCCACCACGATGTCCTTCACGGTGCCGCCGTCGTTGAGCAGCGCGTAGTAGGCACGGTATTTCGGATAGAAATTGACTTCCACCGACACCACGAAATTCACGGTGGTGATCAGAATCGTCAGGAACGCCAGTAACGCGGGCACATCATAGTAGGGGGCACCGTAGAACAGTCCCTTCACATGCACGCCAAGCGGACCACACCAGGTGATCACCAAGTGGGAGAACAAGCCGAGGGTGGTCAGCAGTCCCGTCAGGGCGAGCGGCAGGAACCGGTCCAGCCATGCGAGGAACGTCCACGGGCTTTCCGAGCTTTGCGGGAAATACCGGTGCAGCAGCACCACGTCCCAGACCATCATCACGCCGTAGCCGAACGCCACTGCGGCCAGCAGGCTTTCCACCTGCGGCAGGCCCAGCGCCATCATCGCGCATGCGGACAGGAACGCCACGACCACCGCCGCGACGAACGACCACATGATGCCTTGGTAATCCTTGATGGCCGTCAGATAGCTCATCGCATTCCAATTGACGATCATTTCCAGGAACAGCCATAGGCAGAGTAACCCCTGCATGAGGGTCGCGCCGGAAAACAGCAGGAACACCGCGTACAGCACCGCACCCACCGCCAGCATGAGGGTCGTGGATCCCCAGAACGATGGAAGAATGGTCTCCTCATGATGTTCGAACAGCATGTCCGCAAGGAAACGCGTCACCGGCATGGACAGGAAGCTGGTCAACACCAATGAGGCGAGCAGCGTGTACGTGATCATGCAGACCAGCAGATTCTGGTCCGCGCGGGGCACGTGCCACCAACCGCTGACCGCCAGCACGCCGAACTGCAGCAGGATGCCCAGCAGCATCGGTCCGGTGCAGATCACACCGGCATAACCGTAGGCGCGCACCATGGCGACCAGGCCCTTGCGGTGGAACAGTTTCTTGAGTTCGAATCCGATTCCCGCCATATCAGTGCTCCAACCCGTAATGGTCGGCGGTATCGAGATACAGCGCACGGTATTCGTCAAGCATGCGCTCATGCCGATAGTAGGTTTTCATGCGTTCGCGTCCCACTTGGCCCATGGCTTCGCGCAGCTTGCGGCTCGCGCACATGCGTTCCATGGCGCGGGCAAGGCCCTCGCGGTACATCGGAGGCACGTAGAAGCCGGCCACGCCGAGGTCGTCGCCTTCCTCGCCTTCCAGCAGTTCACGGCAGCAGCCCACGTCGGTGGTCACGCAAGGGCGGGCCGCCGCGAACGATTCCAACACCGACAGAGGCTGGCCTTCGGAGATGCTGGTCAGCACCGTGAAATCCAGTTTGCGCATGTATTCGACCACATTCACGCGTCCGGTGAATTCAAGGTTCTTCACTTCAAGCTGTTTCACCAGCTCATAGCATTCGTCGGCATAGTCCTGGTCGTCCACACCACCGAGGATGTGCAGCCTGACATTGTCCACGCGGTTCGACAGTTCGCTGAACGCGTGGATGAGGGTTTTCACGTCCTTGATGGGAGCCAGACGTACCACGGCGCCGATATCCACCCAACCGTCCTCAGGCTTGAGTGGAATGTCGCAGAACCGTTCGTATTGGATGCCGTTGGGAATGACCAGGCATTTGCTTGCCGGAGCGCCCATGTCGATCTGGGTCTGGCGAGCGCGGCCGAACAGGCTGGTCACACGCCATGCCCTACGGTAGATCTCCTGTGACAGCATGGCGAAGAAACGGATCCACCGTTGCCGGAACGCGGGCGCAACCCATTCGGCGGAAAGAATCTCCTCCTCACGTTCGCGCGTGTAGATGCCATGTTCGGTTAGTAATACGGGTGCGTGGTTGATACTGCCGCCCAAGCATGCCAGCAGGCCGCCGTAACCGGTGGAGATGGCATGGTAGATCTGCGCTTTCGGCACTTCTCCCGTCATCAGGTACAGCACCGGCAACAGCATGGATCGCACGGTGTGGAACGCATCCGCGTAGGCGACGTACGGGTATTCCTCCATGCAGATCTTCGTAAACAGGTCGATGAATTCGTTGCTTTGCAGGAACGACAGCGGATGCACGCCTTTGTTGTGGAACAGGTTGAACAGTACGTCCCAGTCGGGATCGCTCAGATTCACCAGCTCACGCAGTGCCTTGACTTCCTCGTCGGTGAAGATCACTTTCGCATGTTCACCGCTCAGACGCAAGGCGTCGTCGAGGAACACCTCATGCACTTCCACCACGTTGGATGGAAGGTCGTACACGAATTTGCCACGGTCCTTGGCTTTCGCGCCGATCACCCACAGCACGAACTCGTGTTCCTTCATGGCGGTGATGTAGCTGTGCATCCATGTGGACACGCCTCCATGCACGTACGGGTAGCAACCTTCCAATACCAGGCAGACTCTCATGCCGCGCCTCCAGCCTTGCGTTCGACGTGCACTGTGGAGTCCGTGGTCTTGATGAGGTACAGATTCCCCGTCATCCGGATCATGCTTCCGCCTTGGATTCTGCCGGGCGTGCCATGGTTCGCGCGGAGCAGCAGCCAAGCCTGGTCCTTGAAATTGCCCAAGTCGAATTCCCACTCATTGGCGGATTCCCTCATCTTGACAGTCAGTCCAGAAAAGCGTTGCACCGCGGACGCGCATTCCGTGCCTGTCTGCATGCGGATGGACGGTGCGGACGCTTCAAGCCAGTCGAGATAGTTCTCAAGGCCTTTTCTGTAGACCGCCCAGCCTTCTTTCGCGCCACGGTCAGGGTCGAGCATGTCGTCCGGATGCATGAAGTGGGTGCTGACGAAATGCATGTTCAGTTCGGATTCTGCGGCGAGCCGCATGTAATCTCCCACCATGCCGCCGGAGACGATGCGCGGCGCCTCGACGATGCCGTCATCGGCCACACCGAATTCCTGCACGTAAGGCAGTTTGCTGTCGCTTGGCAGGTAGGTGCTGGCGATGGTGCGGATTTCGGGCACGTCTCGTCCGATTGTCTGCCGTCCTTCCTTGGACAGGATGTTGGACGGCGGCACATATACCGACGCTGTGGCCGCCGGCAGCACGGACTTTTGGAATGCGATCAGCTCGCGCAGCGAGGCGACGACAGCTTTGCGATTCGGCCACTGATGGTACGCGTATTCGTCGCCATAATCGGTGTTCGGCAGTACGAGCGGCTGATGGTTGTAGCCATGGTAGCCGATTTCGCCGTTCTGTTTGAGCAGCAGTCCGCCGAAATAGCTGAAATGCGATTCGTCCTTCTGCCGTACGGGAGCGTCTTTCGTATCGTCCCCGTAATTCTCGATCATCACGCCGGTAAACCGAATACCGTAGCGTTCCGCAAGTTTGGTCAGGTCCGGCCACCAGACCTTCGAATAGAAGTCGGCGATGCTCATGCCGTAGTCGCGTTTGATGTAGGTGGCGTCTCCGCTGGGGACCGGGGATGGAAAATCGTCCAGATAGAACGCGGCGCTGTTGATGACCGGGTATGCCGTGGCGGAACCCAGCAGGCTGAACGCGGAGGCATAGAAGCCGCGCACCACCTTGCCATAGATGCCGATATTGCAGGTCACGGTTCGTCCGGAACGCACATCGGCACTCCAGATCAGTGGCGTATGGCCGTTGGCACTGACCGCTTCGACGGTGGCCTTCTCATTGAGGTTCAGACTCAACGACGATTTGAACGGGCCACTGAACATGTAGGTGTGCCCGCCACCCAGCATAAAGTCCCTGGCAGGCTTGATGCCTTTGGTCATCACGTAGTCGTATGCGGAGGATTCGATGCCGATTTGAGGCCCGATCGCGTCCAGATAGCCTGTTTTTTCAGGCGTCATGGCAAGCATCATGTTGCCGCCGCCTTCAACCCATCTCATGATGGACACCAGCTCATCCCCCAGCGAATCAAGTTCCGGCATGACGATCAGCACGGTGCGGTACCGATTCAATGAGGGGATGTCGTCGGGATCGGTTTTGGCCAGATCCACGGTGGCGGTCGGCACTTTCATGTCGAGCAGCACCTGTTTCATCATGGCTTCGGCCTCGTCCACACCATCCTGGGAACTATCCACGAGCATCAGGTTCGTGGCGCGCTGCCCCATGATGGCGTTCTGGGCCGGAATGGCCTCGTTACGAGCCATGTATTTCAAAGTGAATTTCGTCGCGCCGTAGTGGATGCCCAAGGTTTGCGCCAACAGCACCAAGGCGATGGCCATGAATACGGCCCACACGCGGACCAGGTTTTCCAAACGGAAGCGCTTCCATATGCGCCATGCGGAACGTATCATGCGCGCCCAGCCTCCTTGTCGCCGAGCCAGAATCGCAGGATGTCGTGGCCTCGGCCGCCAAGGTAGATGTGGTCGTCCTTGATGTGCCGGACGGTGCGTTGCACCGCCTCGCCATCGTGACGTGCGGCTTCCAATCGCAGTTTCATCAGCCAGACGTCACCTTGACGCGGCCATGCGGACAGCGCCGCTTCGATGGTGCGAGACGCGGCATCGAACGAACCGAGATCCATCTGCGTCTTCGCCAACGAGCATACGGTGCGGTAGTCGTTATGCCGTTTGAGCCGTTCGACGAGCAGGTCGGCGTATCGGCGCATCTGCAACGTTCTGGCATACCCCTGTTCCATGGAGGATTCCAAGTAGTGTTCGAGCGCCTCACGGTACCGGTCGAGCGCCTCGTCCGAATCGCGGTTCCGCTCGTATTCCTCCATGCGTTGCTGCAACGCGATGTCTTCCTTCGCGCTGATCTGCGCCATGGCCGTGGCCGCGTAATGCACGACTTCCACGTCCTCGTTCAGACGGGCTTGGGAGAGCAGATTGGCGTATTGGCCGGGATTCTCGTTAAGAATGGACAGCATCAGATTACGACGCTGCCGTGGATTGTCCACGATCAGCGCCTCTTCCAACGGCACGGTGTTGGCGTAATCCGTACGGTCGTCCACAAGAATGTTGCGTTGTTCCTGATCCTCGACCTTCAGTTCCTGCAGACCGGCGGGAATCCGTCGTCCCCCACGAAGCACGGCACGCGAATGCATGAGCGCCACGCTCAACGGCCCCCATAGGGGAATCAACGCCATGAACGGGAGCAGCAGTCCATCGACTTTCAGCACTCCGACGTGGTGCAGCAGACACAGCGTCATGCAGACCAGCAGATGCACGGCGATGATGATCAACGCGGCGATAGTCGTCGACCCCATCAGCTTTCACCCCCATCGTCGGCTTGCGCGATATGCGATTGGGCTTCGGAAAGCAGGGCATCCTCTTGGGTCTGCGGAACGTAGGAGCAGTGCAAGCCGGAACGGGTCAGACGTTTGAGGATGATCGGCAGTTCCTTCTCCCCCGCCTGGTTCATCAGCAGATACACGCCGTCATCCGTCAGCATGCCGGCCTCATCGGTCTGGCGGATGCTCTGCATCAGCAGGGAGTCCACGTCCTCAAGGTTTCCCTCGCATTCGACTTTGAGCAGCAGATGGTCGCCCATATGGTCGTGTTTGAGGTCGTTGGCAGCCAGCACCTTCGGCAGGAACGCTTCTGGCTTCAGCAGGTTCGTTCCCGGCACCAGCATGGACCGGCGCGCCACGTCCTCGTATTCGAAGGCCCTGATCATGGCCGATTCGACCAGACCGCACATGATGCTGAACAGATTCTGGAAGTACAGGTTCATCTGGTCCGGTTTGGCCTCTCCCATGGTGATGATCACGGCCAGTTCGCCACGGTCACGCACGCCGACGGCGTACATCGGGAATTTGTCCTTTAACGTTCGGTTCACCCATATGCCGTTGTGTTCCAGCGCGGTGATGATTTCACCGTAATCCGAGACGCGTACGGAGCGGAAGCTGCCGACGTCGAACCGTGGGCTCGCCGCCACAAGACGGGCGAACCGTCCGCCGTTGTCCACTCGGAAGATGGCGAGGCTGTCGCTATCGAGGCTTTCCTGCATGATGCGGATCGCCGTATGGTACAGCTTCTGCGGTTGCACTTCGTCCAATTCTCGGGTCACGGCGTACAGTTTGCCGAAACTGTCGCGTCTGCCGATGATCTGGTCGCGCAACTGTCTGCGGTCGTCGAGCACATCCTGATACAGCCCGCGCAGGAAGTCCAGACGATTGCGCAACAACCCGTTCTCGTCGCGCACGAACCTCACGCTCTCCTGGTTGCGCGACTGCACATAGCCGCATACCGATCCGGCCACGAAATAAATGACGAAGGCAAGCCAGTTCGATGTGTCGTAGAACAACGGGGCGAAGGACGCGCCCTGCGACGCGTAGGACATGGCCACGCCGGCGCAGGCCAGTACGGCTGCGAACACGCCCGGCATGCAGCCCGTAGATGGTGCCGACGATCACCACGAACAGCAATCGCAGGTCCACGGTTTCCAGCTGGCTGTTGCCTTGTGTAAAAGTGCGGAGCCATTCCGTCAGCAGGAACGCGCCGATGATTTCCAGCACGGTCCACCATTTGTTGTGGCTGCGTAGGAAATCCCATACCGGATACTTGTCGGTTTTGTTCTCGCGGAGCTTCAACCAGCCTTCGATGACGTGCGGAAAATCCTCGCGAAGCGAGTATCGTGGCGAAAAGCCGTACCGCAATCGCAATTCGTGGTCGTCGGCGGGGTATGCCTGCGGACGGTCCTCGCCGTATACGACCTTCGTTCCCGGAAAATATCCCGCGATCAGCGTTCCCAAATCGCCGTAAGTGAAGTCGAACACGTTCGGAACGTGGAACAGCTCGCTGTCGGCGGTCCAGTCGTCGAATATGCGGTAGATAAGTTCGGCCAGATCGTCGGCGCATAGGAAGCAGGTGCGTTGTTCGGCGCGTTCATGGAAGCGCAGTTCTCCCGCTTGTGCCTGTTCGAACAAGCCGTTGAAATATGCGGTGACGCCATTGCGTTGCGGCGCGTACAGATAGGGGCAGCGCACGATCTTCACTTCCAGATCGTAGGTGCGCGCATAGTACAGGCCGAGCTCTTCGCCGGCACGCGACATCAGGCTTTTGCTGGTCTCGTGCACGTCCGTTTCCTGCGGATAGGTGAATTCCGATTCCGGCCCGCTCACCATCAGCATCTGGACCTTGCGATTGCGGACGGTGTGCAGCAGTCGGCGCAGGTAGCCCAGGTCGCCGTCACGTTCGCTGCGGGGCGTCAGATCTTCGGAGAAGTAGACGATTCGATCGAATTCGTAGTTGGAGAACACTTCCGACACGGCGTCACGGTCGGGCATGTCGATGATTTTGAGATCCTCGCCACTGGATTCGGTCCCTTTGCGGAGGGCCACCACCACCTTGTCGTGGGGGAACGCGTGCTCGATCCACTGCTTCGTCACGAAGTCGGTGTTGCCGATCAACAGTATCTCCACTCGCCTCACCCCAGGGATACACCCGTTTAGAGGTCAACATCATGGAACAGTACAGCCGTCAACCCCTTGTCTACCTGCACCATAGTTTAGCAACAGAGGGGACAGAACATCCCTCTTCGTTGGGGGTAATGGGCGTATGTCTTTCGCCGATATGGTTCGGATGGCGCTTGTGCTGGAAAACGAGCGGAAATCACGCAGGTAAATCGGAAAAGATATGCGAGAAAAACAAAACCCCAGATTGCTCCGGGGTGTATCTGGTGGCTCCGAGCGGCATCGATCCGCTGACCTAACGATTTTCAGTCGTTCGCTCTACCAACTGAGCTACAGAGCCATGAACAACTTGCGCTGTTCCAGCGACCACGGCCGGACTTGAACCGGTGAC
>ENA-OQBD01000973-OQBD01000973.1-human-gut-metagenome-genome-assembly--contig:-NODE-973-length-14197-cov-4.940014_pt1 | contig 14197 bp, 16 predicted proteins | sample MGYA00242742_ERZ504543 | MGnify/ENA primary metagenome ERZ504543 (study PRJEB26092, sample SAMD00036239) | human gut metagenome | host: Homo sapiens | study: EMG produced TPA metagenomics assembly of... | reverse complement strand
CCTTTTTCTGCGTTGAACCATTTTACAGTTCCCTTGTTCATGTTGTTACCTCCATAAAAAACTAAAAAAATTTATATAGTTTCTGGCAAATAAAAAAATTCACCAGATTTTACAGATTATATACTGTTATATAATCTCTAAAAACCAGTGACTATACATTAAATAATCCAGATATGAACTGATTATATCTCCCGCATTTTGAATTGTCAAGCAAAAAGACTGCACATCAGTAAAAAACGGCTTTATAAAAGAAGAAGTTTCGTGTATTATGTATATCAGAAAGTTATTGTCAAACGACAACGAAGGGAGAGAATTGCATGGGTATTCTGATTCAGGGAGGACGTATCGTAGATGCGGCTACTGACACTGATAAAAACAGGCGATATTTATCTGGAAGATGGCGTGATCACCGAGATCGGTGAGAAACTTAAAATAAAAGATAAAAGCGACAGAGTAATAGATGCGAAGGGATGTCTGGTAATGCCGGGACTGATCGATCTTCACGTTCATTTCAGAGATCCGGGACAGACACAGAAAGAGGATATAGAGACAGGTTCCCGGGCTGCTGCAAGAGGTGGTGTGACAACGGTTGTTGCAATGCCGAATACAACACCGGTAATTGACAGTCCGGATCGTGTAAATTATGTGCATAATAAGGCAAAACAGCTTGCCGGCATTCATGTGCTCCAGGCAGGTGCCATTACGCAGGGGGAGAAGGGACAGGAACTTTCTGATATCGAAGGAATGGTAAAAGCGGGAATCCCGGCATTATCTGAAGATGGCAAATCTGTTATGAATACCAGACTTTGCAAAGAAGCTATGGAAGTGGCAGAGAAATTCAATGTTCCGATCTTTGCTCACTGTGAGGATATTGATCTGCGCGGTGATGGATGTATGAATGAGGATGAGAATGCGCGGAGACTTGGTCTGCCAGGTATCTGCAATGCAGTTGAGGATGTGATCGCAGCGAGAGATATTCTTCTTGCCAGAGAGACAGGGGCAAGACTGCATCTGTGCCATTGTTCCACAGAAGGTGTTGCGAAGATGATGGAGATTGTGAAGGAAGAGGGATTGGACAATATCACAGCAGAGGTTTGCCCGCATCATTTTATCCTCACTTCCGATGATATTAAATGTGATGATCCAAACTATAAGATGAACCCTCCTCTTCGTACGAAGAAAGATGTAGATGCACTGATCCGAGGACTGAAGGATGGTTCCTTTAAAGTGATCAGTACAGATCATGCACCTCATGCAGTGCCGGAGAAGACAGGCTCTATCCGGAATGCGGCTTTTGGCATTGTGGGAATTGAGACAAGCTTTGCATTGTCTTATACTGCACTTGTAGAAACTGGAATTCTTACAATCTCACAGCTTATTGAGAAAATGAGCTGGAACCCAGCACAGATTCTGGGAAGTGACAGAGGTACACTTCAGAAGGGACATCCGGCAGACATTGTCATTGCAGACATTGATCACGAATATAAAATAGATAAAAATGAATTTGCTTCCAAAGGACGCAACACACCATTTGACGGATGGAAAGTAAAGGGAAAAATTCTCTATACAATCTGTGATGGAAAAGTTGTATACCAGAATGCATAAAAATACCATATCAATATTCAGGAGGAAAGACTCATGATCAACAAACTTATTGAAAACATTAAAAAAACAAACGCTCCTATCGTAGTAGGACTGGATCCGATGCTCAACTATATCCCGCAGCATATTCAGAAGAAAGCTTTTTCTGAACTGGGGGAAACATTAGAGGGAGCAGCAGAAGCTATCTGGCAGTATAATAAAGGAATCGTTGATGCGATCAGCGATCTGATCCCAGCAGTGAAACCACAGATCGCAATGTATGAGCAGTTTGGTATTCCGGGCTTAATGGCATATAAGAACACCATTGATTATTGCAAAGAAAAAGGTCTGGTAGTTATTGGAGATATCAAACGAGGTGACATTGGTTCCACATCTGCTGCATATGCGGTCGGACATCTGGGTAAAGTTCAGGTGGGAAGTAACAGGATCGCAGGTTTTGACGAAGATTTTGCGACAATCAATCCATATATGGGATCTGACAGTGTCAACCCGTTTATCGATGTATGTAAAGAAGAGAACAAAGGGCTTTTTGTACTCGTAAAAACATCCAATCCGTCCAGCGGAGAGTTTCAGGACAGAATCATTGACGGACGTCCGCTTTATGAGTGGGTTGGAGAGAAGGTTGCCCAGTGGGGAGAATCACATATGGGAAATGAATACAGCTATGTAGGTGCTGTAGTAGGTGCAACCTATCCGGAAATGGGAAAAACTCTCCGTAAGATCATGCCGAAAACCTTCATCCTGGTACCGGGATATGGTGCACAGGGCGGAAAAGGTGCCGATCTTGTTCATTTCTTTAATGAAGACGGACTTGGTGCAATCGTCAACTCTTCCAGAGGAATCATTGCAGCTTACAAACAGGAAAAATATGCTTCCTTTGGTGAATTAAATTATGCAGATGCATCCCGCCAGGCGGTAAAAGATATGATCGAAGACATCAGTACTGCTTTAAACAATCGCTAGGAGGCATGAAATGAGCGAAAAGACAAGAGAAATCTGCACTGTTGTAAGTCAGGAGAGCATTGGTGCAGGCATTTACAGTATGTGGATCCAGACTGACAGAATTGCAGCAGATGCGAAACCAGGACAGTTTGTATCTCTTTATACAAATGATAAATCCAAAATTCTTCCCAGACCGATCAGTCTTTGTGAGATTGACAAAGAAAATGGCCGTCTTCATCTGGTTTACAGAGTGACCGGACAGGGAACCGGAACCGATGAATTTTCACAGATGAAAGCCGGAGATACCATTCCGGTACTGGGACCTCTGGGAAATGGTTTTCCTGTAGAGAAGGCTGAGGGGAAAAAAGTTTTCCTTATGGGTGGTGGAATCGGTGTTCCTCCGATCCTGGAACTTGCAAAGCAGATGAAATGTGAGAAAAAACAGATCATTGCAGGATACAGGGACTGTCATACGTTCCTCAGAGAGGAATTTGAGGCGGCGGGAACACTTTATATTGCCACAGAGGATGGCAGTGTGGGAACAAAAGGCAATGTTATGGATGCTATCAGAGAGAATGCTCTGGAAGCGGACGTGATCTATGCCTGCGGACCAACTCCGATGCTTCGTGCAATCAAGAAATATGCCGAAGAAAATGGGATTGAATGTTATATTTCCCTGGAGGAACGTATGGCATGCGGAATCGGTGCCTGCCTTGCCTGTGTGTGCAAATCCAGAGAAAAAGATGCACATAGCAATGTGAATAATAAGAGAATCTGCAAGGATGGCCCGGTATTTCTTTCTACGGAGGTGGAAATCTGATGGATATGAGTGTAAATATTGCCGGCGTAGAGTGGAAAAATCCGGTAACAGTGGCATCCGGAACCTTTGGTTCAGGAGCAGAATTTGCTGATTATGTAGATATTAATAAGCTGGGAGCAGTGACAACCAAGGGCGTAGCCAATGTCCCGTGGGCCGGAAATCCGACTCCGCGTGTGGCTGAAGTTTACGGAGGCATGATGAATGCGATTGGTCTGCAGAATCCTGGTATCGATCTTTTCTGTGAGAGGGATATTCCTTTTTTGAAACAGTATGATACAAAGATCATTGTAAATGTATGCGGTCATGCGCCGGAAGAATATCTGGCAGTGGTGGAACGTTTGGCAGATCAGCCAATTGATATGATGGAGATTAATATTTCCTGCCCGAATGTAAACGCAGGATTCCTTGCATTTGGTCAGGATGCACATCATGTAGAGGAACTTACCGCTCAGATCAAAAAGATTGCAAAACAGCCTGTGATCATGAAGTTAACACCGAATGTCACAGATATCACAGAGATTGCAAAAGGTGCACAAGCAGGCGGTGCAGATGCGGTATCCCTGATCAATACACTGACAGGAATGAAGATTGATATCAACAGGAAGACTTTTGCGCTTGCAAATAAAACCGGTGGTGTTTCCGGACCGATCGTGAAACCGATTGCTGTCCGTATGGTTTATCAGGTTGCACAGGCAGTCAATATCCCGATCATCGGAATGGGCGGAATTTCCTGCGCAGAGGATGCAATTGAATTTATTCTTGCAGGAGCCAGCGCAGTATCTGTGGGTACGGCAAATTTCCACAATCCGGCAGTGACACTGGACGTGATCGATGGAATTGAAGCGTACATGAAGAAGAATGGATTCAATTCCGTAAAAGAGATGGTTGGTATTGTAAAATAAAACAGATACAGGAGGCATAACATAAGATGGAACAGTATAAACAGGAATTTATTGAATTTATGGTAGACAGTGAAGTTCTGAAATTCGGAGAATTCACCCTTAAAAGCGGAAGAAAGTCCCCGTTTTTTATGAATGCAGGCGGATATGTGACAGGTTCTCAGTTAAAGAAACTGGGTGAGTACTACGCACATGCCATTCATGATAAATATGGCGATGATTTCGATGTGCTTTTCGGACCTGCATATAAGGGAATCCCGTTAAGTGTTGTAACTGCAATTGCATTCAGCGAATTATATGGAAAAGAAATCCGCTACTGTTCAGACCGTAAGGAAGAAAAAGACCATGGTGCAGATAAGGGAAGCTTCCTCGGAAGTAAATTAAAAGACGGCGATCGTGTAGTGATGATCGAAGATGTAACAACATCCGGTAAATCCATGGAAGAGACAGTACCGAAGGTAAAAGGTGCGGCTGATGTGGAAATCGTCGGTCTTATGGTTTCTCTGGACCGCATGGAAGTCGGAAAAGGCGGTGTGAAGTGTGCCCTTGACGAAGTCCATGACCTTTATGGGTTTGAAACAAATGCGATTGTTACAATGAAAGAGGTCATTGAACATCTTTATAATAAAGAATATAAAGGAAAAGTAATCATTGACGATACATTGAAAGCCGCAATCGACGCATATTATGAGCAGTACGGTGCAAAATAAGCAAATACAGGTAACAGCGATTTATAAATAAGATATCATGATCTGCGAAAGCAGATCATGATACTGATGAGGACGATTATGAACGAAAAAATTTATAAAACCATGTCTTCCACAGGAGCCTGCAGTCTGACAGTCGGGATCATTGTACTGGCAACGGGAATCGTAACAGGGATCATGATGATCGTAAACGGTGCAAGACTGCTGAAAAAGAAATCAGAGATATTGATATAAAAGGCTTCAGAAACAGGAGAAAACATTGAAAAAAGAAACGAAGCATATCATACAGGACACTGGGAACCATTTTGTTTATCCTGTATGTTCTGGCACTGATTTATTTTCTGTTCTTTTCAGAAGAATACGGAAGAGCAGCAATGGAAGAAAGACAGTACAGATATAATCTGATACCGTTTGTTGAGATAAGGCGTTTCTGGGTATACAGGAAACAGCTTGGACTTATGGCGGTAGTTACAAATCTTTTTGGAAATGTAATTGGTTTTCTTCCATTTGGATTTATACTGCCGGTTATTCTGGACAAAATGAGAAGCGGATGGCTGATCGTACTGGCAGGATTTGGGCTTAGTGTTACGGTAGAGGTCATCCAGCTTATTACAAAGGTTGGGTGCTTTGACGTAGATGATATGATATTGAATACAGCAGGGGCGGCTCTTGGATATCTGCTTTTTGTTATCTGCGATCACCTGAGGAGAAAAATTTATGGCAAAAAGATATAGATATGCGTTTGCAAAGAAAAGAGAGGCACAGCAGGGAAAACTGTCAGCAGTGCTGGCGGCTGTTTCACTGGTTTTATTTGTGACTGCAGTTTTGCTGGCATTTTTTTTGCAGGGACAATACGGATATATTGTAGGCGGGATCAGTCTTTGCGCAATGCTTCTGTCTGTATATGGATTTGCGATGGGACTGAAAAGCTTTTCAGAAGAAAACCGGACACACAAAGCAGGTATGATCGGCTCTATTGCAAACGGAATCATAATGATCGGATGGCTGGGAATCTTTCTGATGGGAATTTCCGGCTGATTAACAGGGAAGTCTGATAGAAAAAGGAGAAATATAGTTTGGACGAATGGGTTATGGAACGGTATGAACTGGCGAAAGAAAGAATCGCTCAGATACCGGACGAGAAAATGGCAGAAGAACCGTACTGCGATTTTTTTACAAAAGAAGCAATGTTTTTACAGCAGGTGATTCATGTGATGGACCATGGAATTGCGGGGAAAAATCTTGAAGAACTTCAGGAACAGAATCATGAATTATATCAGGATATTCTGCCCGAAAATTATGAAAATTCTTATGGAAATCCTGCATATGCACAGAAAATGCTGGGAGAATACGGAAAAGTATTTACCTTTCTTTATACAGAACTTCATGGCACGATTGCTTATGCGTTTGAAAAAAAAGCATGGGATCTTACGGTTGTACTTGAATTGTTTCTGGAAATCTATTCTGCATTTACGCAGGAAGAAATTCCTGCTGAGAAACAGGTGAAAGAAATTCTCATTTCCTATGTGAATGACTACTGCCAGGATATGGTGGAAAATCGGATCAGAGAGGCGATTGATCCTGAGAATAATTTTGTGGTTGAAATGATCATGGATTCTGATCTGAGCAATCTGAGTTATCTGTATCAGTCCGGCGAATATGTATCGGAAAATGAACTGAAAACAGCAGAATTTATGAATTCACTTTCCCAGAGGGAAATTGATGAGATGGCACGTACTTATACAGAAGGCTATCGGATGGGATTTATCACAGGAAGAAAAGATATTACAAAGAAGAAAACGGTTAATATACGTTATCATCTTGGCTTTGAGCGTATGGTAAAAGCGGCTGTTCTTCAGTTCCGGGAGATGGGGCTGCAGACGGTTATTTACCGCCATGCACTTCATGCGGTGAACAGACGGAATCAGTTCAGAAATGGATTTACAGGAGGAATTGCAAATCCGCAGTTTGATTATGACCACAGACAGGACAGTGCGCTGTTTCTGGATCCGGATTTTGTAAAGCGTAAACTTCGTGCCATGCAGACTTCTTATGATGAATATGCAGATCTGGCAGATGTACATGGCGGACCGGCTGTGATCGAGACATTTGGAGAGAAGCCGTTTTCACCGGTAAGTAAACCGGAAAGCTGGGCGTTTACAGAAGCACAGCAGAAGCTTCAGCTGGAACTGGACAATGAATCCGGTCAAATCACAAATCGTTATATCAAAGGTGAGGAAAGAAGTTTTACGATCATTGCTTATCCGATACCTGAGATCGGAGAGGATTTTCCGGAAATTTTCCGCGAGATCGTAAAGATCAATACATTGGATTATAAGAAATATCAGAAGATCCAGCAGACGATCATAGATACTCTTGATACCTGTGAATGGGTGGAAATCAAGGGAAAGGGAGAAAATGAGACAGATCTGCTCATTCATCTTCATACATTAACAGATGCGAAAACACAGACAAATTTTGAGAACTGTGTGGCAGATGTAAATATTCCTCTGGGTGAAGTATTTACTTCACCGGTACTTGCGGGAACAGGCGGAATGCTTCATGTTTCAAAAGTATATCTTAACGGACTGCAGTTTTGTGACCTGAAGCTTGTGTTTGACTGCGGACAGGTGATCGATTACAGCTGTTCTAATTTTGAGACAGAGGAAGAGAACCGTAAAATATATTTGAAGATAATTATTCTGTTCCATCATCCGAAACTTGCAATGGGAGAATTTGCGATCGGAACTAATACAACAGCTTATGTGGCAGCGCAGAAATATAATATCGCAGACAAACTTCCGATTTTGATCGCAGAAAAAATGGGACCGCATTTTGCAGTTGGTGATACCTGTTACAGTTGGTCAGAAGATACTCCGGTCTATAATCCGGATGGTAAAGAGATCATCGCAAGAGACAATGAAATTTCCGAGATGCGAAAAGAAGACGTCAGCCTTGCTTATTATGGATGTCACACAGATGTCACGATTCCATATGACGAACTGGGAAGCATCCGTACGATTGATGATGAGGGGGATATGATTTCCATTATTGAAGATGGAAGATTTGTCCTTCCGGGTACGGAAGCTCTGAACGAGCCGTTTGGGGAATAACGGCATTTTCTCATTAATTCCGGAATACAAAAAAATTTATTAGTTCGTTAAAATATTTCTTTGCATTAATTTTATTGACAGAAAAAGGGAATCTTAGTAGAATCTACGGTTAGAGATGGGTTTGATAAAATCTTTTCTGACCGTACTTTTTTATCAATAAAATAAAAACAAAGTCCCGGACAGATAAAATCTGGTCTGTCTGAGAATACTTGAGAAGAAAAGGAGAATAATCATGGCAAAAGTAGGAATTGTGATGGGCAGCGACTCAGATATGCCGATCATGAGCAAAGCAGCAGACATTCTGGAGAAACTGGGAATTGATTACGAGATAAAGATCATTTCCGCACACAGGGAACCGGATGTCTTTTTTGAATATGCAAAAACAGCAGAGGAAAAAGGCTTTAAAGTAATCATTGCAGGTGCAGGAATGGCAGCTCATCTGCCGGGAATGTGCGCAGCAATCTTCCCGATGCCGGTTATCGGAATTCCTATGCACACCACTTCTCTGGGAGGAAGAGATTCCCTTTATTCTATCGTACAGATGCCGTCAGGAATCCCGGTTGCAACAGTCGCTATCAACGGAGGCGCAAACGCAGGACTTCTGGCAGCTAAGATACTTGCAACATCAGATGAGGAACTTCTTGCAAAATTAAAGGCTTACAGCCAGGAATTAAAAGAACAGGTGGAAGCAAAAGACGCAAGATTACAGGAAGTCGGATATAAAAATTACTAAGATAACTCAGGTCCATAAACAGGATCAGGGATAAAAACGGAGGATTATCATGGATTACAAGACCGCTGGAGTAGATATTGAAGCAGGATATAAATCAGTAGAGCTGATGAAAGAGCATGTAAAGAGAACCATGCGTGAAGAAGTGCTGGGAGGACTGGGAGGATTTTCCGGTGCCTTTTCTCTTGCTAAGATCAAAGAAATGGAAGAACCGGTATTATTATCAGGTACAGACGGATGTGGAACTAAAGTAAAACTTGCTATGGTTATGGACAAGCATGACACCATTGGCATTGATGCAGTTGCTATGTGTGTCAATGATATTGCATGTGCAGGCGGAGAACCATTATTCTTCCTTGATTATATTGCATGTGGTAAGAATTATCCGGAAAAGATCGCAGCTATCGTAGGCGGCGTTGCAGAAGGCTGTGTGCAGTCAGATGCAGCTCTGATCGGCGGTGAGACAGCAGAGCATCCGGGACTGATGCCGGAAGACGAATATGACCTGGCTGGTTTCGCAGTAGGTGTCTGCGATAAAAAAGAGATGATCACAGGTGAAGAACTGAAAGCAGGAGATGTTCTGATCGGTATGGCATCCACAGGTGTTCACAGTAACGGATTTTCTCTTGTCCGTAAAGTTTTTGATATGACAAAGGAATCTCTTGATACTTATTATGAAGAACTTGGAACAACACTTGGTGAAGCACTTCTGGCACCAACCAGAATCTATGTAAAAGCATTAAAGAGCATTAAAAATGCCGGAGTTCGCGTGCACGCATGCAGTCATATCACAGGCGGCGGTTTTTATGAAAATATTCCGCGTATGCTTAAAGAGGGAACACGTGCAGTTGTGGAAAAGAACAGCTATCCGGTACTTCCAATCTTCAAACTTCTTGCTGAAAAAGGCAATATTGATGAACAGATGATGTATAATACTTATAACATGGGACTTGGAATGATCCTTGCTGTAGATGCAGCAGATGTGGACAAAACAATGGAAGCAATCAAAGCAGCAGGTGACACTCCGTACGTAGTAGGACGTATCGAAGATGGTGAAAAGGGAGTGACTTTATGTTAAAAGTCGGTGTACTGGTTTCAGGAGGCGGCACGAATCTGCAGGCTATCCTGGATGCCATTGACTGTGGAAAGATTACAAATGCAGAAGTTTCTCTGGTTATCAGCAATAATCCGAAGGCTTATGCGCTGGAGAGAGCAAAGAATCACAACATAGAAGCTGTATGTATTTCCCCAAAACAGTTTGAGAACAGAGAAGAATTTCACAGGGCACTTCTTGCGAAGCTGAAAGAAAGTGGCGTAGAGCTTATCGTTCTGGCGGGATTTCTTGTGGCTATTCCTCCAATGATCGTGGAAGCGTATCCAAATAAGATCATCAATATTCACCCGTCACTGATTCCGTCTTTCTGTGGAGTGGGCTATTATGGATTGCATGTACATGAGAAAGCTCTGGAAAGAGGCGTACGTGTGACAGGTGCGACCGTACATTTTGTTGACACAGGTACAGATACAGGTCCGATCATTCTTCAGAAGGCCGTAAAGATTAAATCTGATGATACCCCGGAAGTTCTTCAGAGACGTGTTATGGAGAAAGCGGAGTGGAAGATTCTTCCGAAAGCTATCAATCTTATTGCCAATGACAAAGTGAAAGTGGTGGATGGAAGAGTAGAAACAGAGGAATTTGATACAGAAGAGTAGATAAAGGAGCAAAAATAAAATGAAAGTCTTGATCGTAGGCAGCGGTGGAAGAGAACATGCCATTGCATGGAGTGTTTCAAAGAGTCCGAAAGTGGATAAAATTTATTGTGCACCTGGAAATGCAGGGATTGCAGAACTTGCAGAATGTGTAGATATCGGTGCTATGGAGTTTGAGAAACTTGCTGATTTTGCTCAGGAGAAAGCAATCGATCTTACCATTATCGGTATGGATGATCCTCTGGTTGGCGGTGTGGTAGATGTATTTGAAGCACGTGGTCTGAAAGTCTTTGGCCCGAGAAAGAATGCAGCTATCCTTGAAGGCTCCAAAGCGTTCTCAAAAGATCTGATGAAAAAATACAATATTCCCACAGCGGCATATGAGAATTTTGATGATCCTGAGAAAGCACTGGAATATCTCCGCACAGAAGCCAGATTTCCAATTGTCCTGAAGGCTGATGGTCTTGCACTCGGCAAGGGAGTACTGATCTGTCAGGATCTGAAAGAGGCAGAAGATGGCGTAAAAGAGATCATGGAAGATAAGAAATTTGGAAATGCCGGAAATACCATGGTCATCGAAGAATTTATGACAGGACGTGAAGTCTCTGTGTTATCATTTGTAGATGGAAAAACTATCCGTACAATGACATCCGCACAGGATCATAAACGCGCTCAGGACGGTGATCAGGGATTGAATACGGGCGGAATGGGAACTTTCTCCCCGAGTCCATTCTACACAGAAGAGGTAGATGAATTCTGCAGGAAATATGTATATCAGCCGACAGTGGACGCAATGGCTGCAGAAGGACGCCCGTTTAAGGGAATCATTTTCTTTGGTCTTATGCTTACCGCAGATGGCCCGAAGGTATTGGAATATAATGCACGCTTCGGAGATCCGGAAGCACAGGTAGTCCTGCCACGTATGAAGAATGATATCATTGAAGTAATGGAAGCTTGCGTAAATGGAACACTGGACCAGGTAGACCTTCAGTTCGAGGATAATGCAGCAGTGTGCGTAGTACTTGCAAGTGATGGATATCCTGTAAAATATGAAAAAGGTATCCCAATGTACGGCTTTGAAAATTTCAAAGGCAAAGACGGATATTACTGCTTCCACGCAGGAACCAAACTGAAAGACGGTCAGATTGTTACTAATGGTGGCCGTGTTCTGGGAATTACTGCGACAGGCAAAGATTTAAAAGAAGCAAGAAAGAATGCATATGAAGCTACAGAGTGGATTACATTCGCAAATAAATATATGCGCCATGATATTGGAAAAGCAATTGATGAAGCATAAAAAATATTGATGTTTAAAAATAAACAGGAGACAAGGCTGGGATAAAAGTCCCATTCTTGTCTCCTGTTTTATAGTTGGCAGATACTTCTTCTGTCCAAAATGATCTCGATGTAATATTTTTTGAAAGAATGATAGAATCCACATAAATTATTTTGCATAAATAATACGAGCGATTTCCTTTACTTTTCATGCAATCTGTTATAAAATAGAAAAGTGCTGTAAAGCAAAGTTACAGATTGAGATGAATTGTAACGTAGCAGAAACAGCAAGGAGAAAGTTACTGTTCAGCATATGCACAGTAATGGGAGAAATATTATGAACAGGAAAAGTCAGAAAGAGATTCAGGTGACGACACATATGGTGCGCCAGTTTCTGCAGGAGAATGAAGATACCGGTTATCGGGATTTTCACAGCAATCTTCTGCCGGGTGTGGATAATGTTATGGGAATCAGACTTCCGGTGTTGCGAAAATTTGCAAAGCAGCTTTCTGGTATGGACTGGCAGGAATGGTTTGAACAGGCGGATGATCAGTGGTATGAAGAAACGATGCTTCGCGGATTGGTGAGTGCTTATGCAAAGATGGAATGCAAAGAACGCTTAACATATGTGGCAAAATTTGTGCCGGACATTAATAACTGGGCAGTATGCGATTGCTTTTGCAGTACATTAAAAGATGCAGATAAATACCAGGCAGAATACTGGGATTTTATTGAAACGTATTTTACTTCGAATAAAGAATACGAAGCAAGATTTGCGGCAGTCATGCTTCTGGGACATTTTGTGAAGCGTGAATATTTGAAAGAGAGTATCAGACGTCTGGAGAGTATCACTCAGCAGGGATATTATGCAAAGATGGCAGTGGCGTGGGCAGTATCTGTATATTTTGCGGCATTTCCGGATGAGATGCTGACATACTTGCAGGACGGTCACAAACTGGATGAATTTACATATAAGAAATCACTACAGAAGATCACAGAGTCTTATCGTGTTGATAAGGAAATGAAAAAGATCATAAAAGAAATGAGACAGAGAGGATAAAATAATGGGAATCAGCAAAGAAGAAGCAATCAAGGAATTACAGAACAGAGAGACAGTATTTGTTGCATACTCACAGGCTACCAAACTGCCATATGTGAAATGTGACGAAGAGACTTATAATGACCAGGCATGGATTTTTTCCACAGAAGAAGGAATCAAAGAACACTTGTTCCAACGCCCCTGGTTCCGTCTTTGCCCTGAAACTTTTCAAGGCTACGCAAGACAGCTCCTATTTTGAGAAAGGGAAGAGTTTGTACGAGTGGACTAAAGCAACATTGCAGGACACAACAGACTGCCTTTACTTCGACAACATGCGTTTGGACGGTGAGATAGGACGTGCCAAATTTGCCTATAACAGCGGTCAGATGATGCAGTCGGCTGCTTTGCTCTATCAGCTTACCGGTAATGGGCAGTATCTGAAGGATGCGCAAGCGATTGCTGCCGCTTGCCATAATTATTTCTTCATGGAATTCACCCCCGGACAGGGAGAACCGTTCCGTATGCTGAAGAAGGGCGATGTGTGGTTCACCGCCGTTATGTTGCGTGGTTTTTATAGAGCTCTATCAGGTGGACGGTAACAAGGTTTATCTTGATTCCTTTGCCCGCAGTCTGGACTATGCTTGGACGCATGCCCGTGAAGATAACGGCCTTTTCAATACTGATTTCACCGGCAAGAGCTGCGACAATCGTAAATGGCTGCTGACACAAGCCGCCATGGTAGAGATGTACGCGCGTTTGGCCGTGTTCGCTAATCAGTCTTTATAATTAAAACGAATCAGACCAAATGAAAAAGAGAAACATTACCTTGTGCGCTGTTGCCAATGCTCTGTATGCAAGGCTATGCTAAGGCAGACACTTTTACCCTGAAAGGTGACAACACTTGTGTGGAGAACTATGCTCAGATGACTGCTGCTTACAAGAGCAATCGTCCAAAAATGAAGAAACGCCTTTTCACCTCAAAAGCGGTGGAAGCTGAGATTCTTCGCGTGAAGAAACTGCTTACCAATCCTAAGTTGGCGTGGATGTTTGAGAATTGCTTTCCTAATACGCTTGACACTACTGTACACTTTCGCATGCTGGACGGTAAACCCGATACTTTTGTTTATACCGGTGACATCCATGCTATGTGGCTGCGTGACTCCGGTGCGCAGGTGTGGCCATATGTGCAGTTAGCCAACAATGATGCGCAATTGAAAGAGATGCTCGAAGGTGTCATTCGCCGTCAGTTCCTTTGCATCAACATTGATCCGTACGCCAATGCTTTCAACGACGGACCTACGGGTGGCAACTGGATGACTGACTTGACAGATATGAAGCCCGAACTGCACGAGCGCAAATG
>ENA-OQBD01000972-OQBD01000972.1-human-gut-metagenome-genome-assembly--contig:-NODE-972-length-14203-cov-2.962489_pt1 | contig 14203 bp, 16 predicted proteins | sample MGYA00242742_ERZ504543 | MGnify/ENA primary metagenome ERZ504543 (study PRJEB26092, sample SAMD00036239) | human gut metagenome | host: Homo sapiens | study: EMG produced TPA metagenomics assembly of... | reverse complement strand
AATCCGGTGCCAGAATGTTTTCAATGGCGCGTTCATCGTATAATTCGATCAAGGTATTCAGCACCGTCCGCCTTTCCTCTTTTGTTTCCATTATAGGGCGCTTTGAACGGAAGTACAATAGACAACTCCGGCCGGTCTGTTGAAAAAACGGAACAGGCGCGCGCAAGTCGCACTAAATCCCTGTGCCGTAAAAAATTTCGCTGCGGCAAAACCATTTGTGGTGCCCGTTTGTCTATCAGTCTGGACACTTTCGGAAAGGAGAACACCCGTTTATGCTGGATGGAGAGCAGTTCACGGCGGCTGCGCTCTGCATCGGCGGAACGGCCTTTGCCGCCAGCGCGCAGAGCTGGTTCCCACTGCTGTTCACGCACGGCGGCGATGCGGGTTTGGAGGGCTATGTACAGATGGCGGACAACGCCAAGCTGGCCGACGAGAACGAGCATTACCGTCTGTCGGTGGAGTCCGTGCTGTTTGACGAGAGTGCGGGCACAGGCGTTATCAGTCTGCACCTTGAAAACAAACAGCAGGATGGCGTAAAGCCGTTTACACTCGCGCACCTGCTCGACAGCTACCGGAACAAGCAGGATATGACATGGACCACGCTGTCCTCGTGCTACGCCGAGGAGGGACAGCTTGCTTTCGAGGTCATGTACGGCGACAGCGGCTTCTGCGGCAGTGAATTTTACCTCGATACCGCGCGTTCGACCGACAACGACTACTATTTCGAGGGCGCATTTGCGATTTCGAGCGATTACAAGAAGGGAGCGGGTACTGCAAAGACAGTTCTGGCAGTCGATCTGCCGGAATTTCGGGAGATGCCGTACCGGACGAGTGAAAACGGCGATGTGACCCTGTCACAGATCGGCACCCGCACGGAGTTTCAGCGACACTTTCACGTAATAGAGCGACATAGTGGATGATACTGACCACAGCGTGGATAAAAGCTGCCGTCTCGCCGGAGAAATTATGCCACCATCATGGACTTTCAGCTCCACTTTCACGGGTTAAAACTCCACCAAGCATAACAGCGTACCGGACTGGGAGGACCGGCACGCTGTCAGATCAACAGGCTTCACCGACACGGAGTGTAGCGGAATGTGCTGAAACGTTTCGGCTCGTTCCGAAACTTCCCGCTGCTTCTATTATCTCATGCGAGGGGAGATGTGGGAGGTTTGATGGTTACTTATCTTCTCCTTTTTCGGGTAATGAAAAAGCCGTACTCATTCGAGAACGGCTTTTGACCTATGCATCGGCAAAAAACAACCCGATTCATTCTGTACTTCTGTATATTTCTTGCCGATAATATGGTATACTATAAATACAGCTATCCCGCTCGGAGGTGAGCATATGAACTATCTTTCTGTTGCAGAAACAGCGAAAAAGTGGAATATTTCCGAACGAAGTGTGCGAAATTACTGTGCACAGGAACGTATTCCGGGTGCTGTGCTGATCGGCAAAACATGGCACATTCCCGAGAATGCGGAAAAGCCTGCTCGCAGTAACGGCAAAAAAACGCCTGTCAAAACATTGCTTTCCATTCTGCAGGAAGAAAAACGAACCAAGTATGCCGGAGGCATCTATCACAAAACCCAAATCGACCTGACCTACAACTCTAACCACATCGAGGGCAGCCGCCTGACGCACGACCAGACACGTTATATTTTTGAAACCAACACCATCGGTATAGAAAACGAGGTGCTGAATGTGGACGATGTGATTGAAACCTCGAATCACTTCCGTTGCATTGATCTAATCATCGATCATGCAGCAAGCACGCTAAGCGAGCATTTCATCAAAAAACTGCACCATATTCTGAAAACCGGCACTAGCGATTCCCGTAAGGACTGGTTCGCCGTTGGCGAGTATAAGCGCTTGCCAAATGAGGTCGGCGGTATGCAGACCTCACTTCCAGAAGAAGTTGCCGATAGAATGAAAGCTCTGCTATCTGACTATAATGCCGTTCCTAAAAAGACACTGGACGATATTCTGGATTTTCACGTGCGCTTTGAGCGTATCCACCCATTTCAAGACGGCAACGGCCGCGTTGGACGGCTTATCATGTTCAAGGAATGTCTCAAAATACAACATCGTTCCGTTTATCATAGAAGAAAATCTCAAGCTGTTTTATTATCGCGGTCTCAAGGAATGGTATAACGAAAAGGGATATCTTACGGATACCTGTTTAACCGCACAGGATAAGTACAAAGCCTATCTTGACTATTTCCGTATCCCCTACGAAAAGTGAACCAGAGAAGCCGTCCTCATTTGAGAACGGCTTCTACTGTACCGGCTATCTTACATAATATGGCTCATATTTTAGGAAACAGCTTGTACAAATCTCTCCTAAAAGTTGTTCTTATCCCATTGTACCAGATGAGCAGCTTTGCTCACGCCGCCAAAATAATTGAAAGCATGAACATGACAGTTCAGCCAGTTCTCTGTTTTCATGTCGTCGCAGGCTTTTGCATAGATATCGTGAATTCAAAAGGTTGTCGCTGCGTTCCGGCGAAGGTGCCACTATTTTCTTCGGCAAGATGTCGCTGAAAGTCCGTGCAGGCGCCGCTGTATGGGCGGTTTATGCTATCTTGCTGCTATTGCAGGCCATTTAGTCGGATTTTACAATTTCAATCGGTCAAATTTCAGAATATCATTCGGTCAAATTAGAAAAGTCTAATCCGTCAGATTTTATAAGAATCAATCATACCACATCTTCTAAAAAGTTGGAGAATGAGGGTTGATTTTCAGACTGAGGGTATATATAATAGTTACAGCATCAAAAAACGATTTATAGTTTTTGTACGGGGCGGCGTTGCGACGGCGTCCTAGTTTTTTATAATAAAAAGGTGCCTAATGATGGATCAGAAGCGACTTGAATATCTCCGTCAGGTGGAGAGGCATGCAGATGAAAACCGGCTGGGTTGCTCCGCTGACCCAAGAAGATAAGGACCATTTTGCTTATTTGAGAAAGGTTTTCAAACGCTATAATATTGCTCCTTCTAAAGCAACCCCAACGGAGTATGACTTTGTGGTCAGAGTGGCAGAAAGTGAGTTCTATTCGCGATAGGGTAAAACTCAAACAGATACATAAAAATAAGGGATTATTTTAATCAGTGAGGACAGAAATTGAAGTGCCCCCAAAAGATTAGACAAAATTTCAACGCAAAATTGTTCAAGCAGCTGAAAGGGTTTGCTAGCAGTTGGCTAGAGGTATTTATTCTAAATATGCGAGTGCTGCAAACTTGCTGTTGAATTTTACAGCAGAATGGGATATGCTATGTTTGAAAGGAGCGGATAGATATGCCGAATATTAAACCCATTTCTGACCTGCGAAATTACAGCGAGGTACTGCGTGATGTGGATGTGGGCGCTCCTGTCTTTTTGACGAAGAATGGGCGCGGACGGTACGTCATCGTGGATATGCAGGACTATGAGAAAACACAGGCAACGATCCGCCTGATGAACGAGCTTGCAAAGGGCCGTCACTCTGGCGAAACGGAAGGCTGGCTGACAACGGACGATATGAGGGCGCACTTCCGCGCAAAAGCGAATGAAGAATAAAATTCATTATTCGCCCGAGTCCCGCCGTGATTTGGATGATATTTGGGATTATATCGTATCGGAGCTTCAAAACCGTTCTGCTGCGGAGCATGTGGTCGATCGCATTATGGATGCGGTTGATCAGTTGAAAAACTTCGCAGAGATGGGAACTCCATTATCCTCTATTGCAGACGTCGGTACGGACTATCGTTTTCTTGTCAGCGGCAATTATATGGTGTTTTACCGTGTGCAAGACAGCGATGTCTACATTGATCGTGTTCTGTATGGCCGCAGCGATTACATGAGTGCCTTGTTCAAAGACCTACTACGTGAAAAAACAACCGAATAAAATTGAAATCGGCAAGTTTTACCAGAAACTTGCCGATTTTTCCCTCTGTAATTACTTTTTTGCTTTATCTGCAAGCTTTATTAGTTTGCTAAAGCTATCTGGATTTTCGATTAGCTTAGGCAATAGCTGAAGCATCATTTGGTTAGCGAACTGTTCATTTTGAGGAGTATTTTGTTGGACAACCGCATCGGACGCGGTCTTTTCTGCGGTCTTAATTTGCAGCTTTTTCAAAATTTCATCATCATTTTTTTCGATTTGAAAGGCCACTTGGATAGTAATACCGCTTGAGATTATTCCACCGTATATCTTTATATCCACAGATAAGCGCCATCTCTTCAAGCAATTTTATGTATCTATCATTAAGTTGTTGTGGGTTTGAAGAAGGTTTGTCTGCTTCATCCATATAGGACTTCCAAGCTTGTCTAACTCTCTGATTTTTGTGAAAAATTACATCAATTGAGTTAAGCGATTTAACATTTTCTTCTTCAGAAATTAAAATGATGTATTCACCATCCCTGGGATGGCTACTATCATTATAAGGATTGAATTACATAGGCAGGTAGCAAATCGGCTGTTCAAAAACGGAATGCGGCCGGTTTGCTCCGCAAACTCGGCCGTTTAGCTTCGCAATATGCAGCAAGACCTGCTGCACCCGCTTGCACAGTAAAAAAGGATGCTTGAAGCGTCCTTTTACTATTGCTGTTTGTGTCGAATTTTGTTATGCTCGTAGCAAGGCACTGTTCCAGATAGCAGGCGGTTAGTCACTCCCTTGTAAAGGGGGTGTTGCGCATGGGCAAGAAACTTTTGCGTTTCTTTGTATGCACAGCAGTTTTGCTCTACATACTCACTATATATGCGAAATGGCCGCCTTTCCCTGACAAGTAAAGCGGTCATTTCTTGATACGATTTTCTTAAAGGGCTAACCGTCTGTGGACAGTGCCTTTTATATTGCCTTTAGTATACCTGTTTTGCATGGCGCTGTCAAGCCATCTGCTGCCAGGGAAAGAGCTGATTATAGCCGCGCGGATATTGTTCTTTATTGCTCTTTACAGTATAGATATAGTATCTGACAGACAACAGCACATACGACATATAGCGTGTACAATGCGATTGCATATACACTATATCGTGCTCCGGACGGCTGCAATATATTTGCAATCACTCATAACCCGGAGGCTACAGGTTTAAGTCCTATCCCTGCAACTATGTTTAACCGTTGATTTCGTAAGAAATCAACGGGTTTTTGTGCTTTTTAAAGGGTTTAAAGGAACGAAGATAGGCGCTTTGGCCCCAATTGTACCCCAACGGGGATAAAATGAGAGTGGGATTTGCTGGTTTTCGTTTGTGCAATAGGTATAATGACAATAGAAGTTTTTTGAATTTATTCCCGCGCGAATAGAATATTGAAGTGCCCCCCAAAAAAGTTAGACAATCCTTCATACCGTAATATCAACTAATTTCGCAACCTTTTTAAATATTCGGTTGATGTTGACTCCATATAAATTAAAAGGGAGACTACAACACCGCGATGCTGTGCGTCTCCCCCCTTATGACTGATTTTATCGTTGTCCGCCAACACTCCAGCCCATACGTCTGGAATCACAATCAGGTTTTATCGTTGCCTGCCAACCCTCCGGTCTATACACCCGGATTCTCTATCGGATTTAAGGTGTCAGCCGCACCAGCAGGATGTCGCCTGCTTTCCTATTTATAGTATATTCGATATATGGTTTTTAATCAACCAGTTTTGAGAATTCTCTTTTGAAATTTCGTTTTATAAAGTGCATAAGCGCAGCGCTATCAGTAGCTTAGCTGAGAAGCGGTAGTGGAGATGTAGGTCTGCGACGGATCTTAACTCTAATATTGTATCTTAACTTGAAAAGAGTTATGATGCAGCAAAAAGAGTTAACTGCGCAAGTAGACAGCTCTTTCTTCACACGTTTCGTTGACTTTTCCACTGGAAATGCATATAATGAAAATGGACAGAGGGTGTCATCCCTCTGGTGCGGCTGGCACCTAAAATCCGAAATTGATGCCGGACTTTGGGCCGGAATGTTGGCGGGCAACGGAAAAACCCGATAGCGATGCAGTAGAATGGTCTTTGATCAGATGGAACTGTATGTCGGCGGACGACAGAAAAACCAGTTATGAAGAGAAGACATGCGGCATGAAGTGACCCCAAAAAGTTAGACAATATTTTGAAGTAAAAATTGTTCAAGCAGCCGAAAGGGCTTGCTGTCTGTGAATTGCAGGCGGCAAGCCCTTTAGCTTTGCCTTGATCCTGCGGTTGTTGTAGTAATCCAGATATTCAACGAGTTCCTGTTTGAAGTGCTCCATGGACTGAAATTCTTGCAGATATAGCAGCTCACTTTTGAGCAGCCCAAAGAAATTTTCTATCACAGCATTGTCCAGACAGTTCCCCTTGCGGCTCATGCTCTGCCGGATGCCTTTCTCTCGGAGCATCCGTTGATACTGTTTATGTTGGTACTGCCAGCCCTGATCAGAATGGAGAATGAGATTTGTTCCGTCCGGAATTTTTGCAAATGCCTCGTTCAGCATGGTCGTCACCATGCTGAGCACAGGACGATCGGATATGGTATAGCTGACCAGATCGGTACTGTGCAAATCGAGAATCGGGGACAGATAGAGCTTTTCTCCGAACAGGCTAAACTCCGTCACATCCGTGCCCCATTTCTGATTCGGCTTTTCGGCATGAAAATCCCGATTTAGCAAATTTGGTGCAATTCTGCCTACTTCTCCCTTGTAGGAACGATATTTTTTCATCCTGACACGACAAACTAAGCCCAGCTTCTTCATGAGCCGCTGGACAGTCTTGGGGTTCAGAGAGAATTAAATTGCTGCGATTTCTTCCTTAACAGATGCGTATTTGTCATCTTTCTGCATCTGCTTCAAATGATAGTAGAAAGTTGCACGGGGCAGTTGAGCGATTGAGAGCAGTATACTGAGTGCGTGTTTTTTGCCTTAGCTTTTGAACTACCAGCGTTTTTTTGTGCTGGCGTCGCTCGTCTTCCAAAACCAAGGCTTGCAAATTTTTAGGTAGTCTACCTCCGTACGCAGCCGCTGAACCTCTGCCAGCAGATCTTCCGTTACCTCCTTCGGCAGCCGCTTTGGCGGACGGCCCTTACTGCTGCGGCCGCGCCGTTCAACGGCAAAGCCTTCCGGCCCTTCCTCCAGGTAGAATTCGCTCCCATGATTTGATTCGATCTCTGCTATTTACCTCAAATCTACGGCAGGTTTTCGCTGTAACTTCAATTTCTCTTCCTGCATGGTTTTCAATCACCAGTTTTTTGAATTCCGGCGTATATCGTTTATTTGGTACTCCTTTTGGCATAGAAAAACACCCCATTTCCTAACAGTATACCATACTGTCTAACAAAATGGGGTGCAGTTCAGCATTGCGGTGCTGCAGTCTTCTCTTTTTTACTGTTCTGAGATAATGTTTTATTTGTAAGGTTAATTTCCATAGTCCCGTTTGTAAGGTTAAATTCCACATCCAACAGAAATTTACTTTTACAAATAACTGAAGAAGAAATGTGTTTGTATGATGCTTGACAAAGTGCTTGTTGAGGTTTATTATACCATGTATAAATGTATTTAAAATCGTTTCGGATTATAAAGATACAAAACTTGAACGAGAAAATACTGGTGTAAATTAAAGATAATAAGGCAAAAGCAGGGATAACCTATGAAAATCAGATTATACAACAGCAAGAATGATATTGTGCAGGTGCTTGCACTGGAGAATGGTGTGCTGATCCGATACGATGGAAATCGTGAAATATGGTGTCCGAATGCGGATTGCTATTTGGACGATGACTACAATCTGGTGGTGGTGAGCGGTCCCAACGGTATTTCTATGCAGATAACCGGTGAGTTTCTGGACTGGGATTGCAAGATGTATGTACCGGCATGCAAGGCTGCGCTGGAACTGCTTTTTAACAGTCGCATTCCAGAGGTACAGGAGCAGGCCTGCCGAGCATCTGATAGTATTGCTGACTCCAAGACTTGTTACAACGTACAGCTGAACCGAGTAATCGAATATCGTGACTGCCGAGGCGTTGTTGACTATAATGAAGAGACGAAAACCTTTATCGGTATCCTGATGGATGCAGAATGCAGTATTTACTTTGCGGGGCATACTGCACAGGAAACGGTAGCAGACTTTCATAAAGCAGTTGATTACTATCTGAGTATCCGGGCATCGTTGATCGACCTACCGGAGAAAAGTGAGCAGAATAAACTGGACTATATTAAGGGGTTCCGGTGTGGCATGAGACTGGGCTCTATCGGTACGATACAGGAGTATCTGAAGAACATCGGCTGTACAGATATTCCGAAAGGTATTCGGAAATTGCGCAAACAAACGAATAAAATCAATCGTAAATACTGTCGGGATAAACTGGAACGCGAAGGTCTTTGGATGAGGCTTACAAAGGATAAGAAAAATACGCCTGCAGCCAGCGCAACGGAATCATTGACAGGTATTTTGAAAGATAATCCGGATTTTGATAAAGCGAAGTTGGAAGATTTGCGTGAAAGGTATGGTCCTATTGATGGGTGAATGCAATTATGAGTGGAGAAGAAAAAAGCAGTATCCGTGGACAATGGCTGATGTTTCAGCAGCTTGGAAGGCTTGTAATCGGTACTATGCTGAAAGTCCGATTATATGCCGAGCGCTTTGCGGTCATACGATAGAAGAAGAGCATGATTGGTTTGAATTGCTTTACAATATTATTGGCGTCTGGCTGATTTATCATAGAAGATATCGCGAGTGGAATAAGGAAAAATCAGATGATTTAGCAGAACTTCTGAAATTTATGCAGGCATATCATATGAGAATACCGAGGTATCTTGAAAGAACGAAGTTTTATCGTCAAAAGGTAAAATAAGCGGAAGAGATTCGTCAGAAAACGAGTAAAGAGCCGATAAAATCGGCTCTTTACTCATTCAGAGGTATTTAATTTTGATAGTTCTTCATTAATAAGACGATTAATAAAGGCATTACTGATTCGCCCATTTGCTGCGGCGTAATTTTGAAATAACTTCTTTTTTGTACCTTTGGGAACTCGAAAAACGCATTTCGTCAAATTTATCGCGCCAATTTGTCATTTGGCACGGCGGACGAGCTTCGCTGATATGCAAAAAAAGTCCTCCTTTCATGATACTAAAATCTTCATAAGCATAATTGTGCAATATAACTATTGATGTACGAGCGCGTACATGATATAATAAATTGAAAACAGAAACAGCAGCTGACAAGGGCGGCAACCCTTGTCAGCCTGCGCAGGTGAGCACACCACCTACACAACGGATAAAATCCGCACCGCAATAACAGTATACCTTTTTTTGCTTAAGACCGCAATATAGGTTGCACAAGTTTTCAAGAAGTGATATATTCTGTTCCTTGGTGTGTAATTTTTGCGAGTGTGTAGGCTTAAAACCTGCATACTTTTTGTTTTTCTATCACTTTTCAGGATTTTTATAAATCCTGAAAACCGAAAAACCGCGAATGTAAAATTACACAATGGGAGGAAAACTATGGAAAACGCTTTTAAGCCTCGATGCTGCGGTATATGGAGCGTGTTAAGTAAGGAACAACTCAACTTCGCAGACATTATCAACGAGTTTATTGATAATGCTCGGGCAGCGGCTGCAACAAGGATTACGGTACATCTGGTGCAGACGGATACTGATGAATTCTCACTGGAAGTCACAGACGATGGATACGGAATGGCCAGGGAGGATTTTGATCAGATTTTTAGTGTTGGGGCTTTGCGAGGCGCGTTGGCCTATAAGAGATGCGGAATGGGCCTGAAGGTTGCTTTAGCTAACGCTGATCCGGAAAATCTTTCGTGGGAAATCCGCACCAAAACCACCAATGGTGAGTGCTCGTACATTGGTGCACCATATGCAGAGCAGATGGCGTTTGAATCGCTCAATCCTAAAGAACTGAAAAGTCTGAGAAGATCGGGAACAATTATTTCGTCGATGCTCTCGCGCAGCGTTTTTGAGCGCGGATTGGAAGGCACGGAGAGTGATGAAGAACGGATTGCAATGCTCGTTGAGATACTGCGGGTGACTTATGCACCGTTGCTTCCGAAGGAACAGCAGGAAGAGGAGGATAGCCATCTCAGTATTCAGTTGCTATGGACTCCGCTGCTTGGCCAGAAACAGATCATTGATTTGACGGCGCTTTCACCGATTTGGGCACAGCAAAACGTGGGCTATGACCGTGCAAATATCGTAAAGCATGATAGCGAAGTGTATGCACAGTATACTTTTGGAAAGATTAACCCGATGCCAGAAAACTGGCGATTTTATCGCGGTGATCGCAAGTCTGCAGGCCTGATGGTATACTTACACGGCCGATTAGTCCAGTATGGTATCTTTTCGGAAATCTGGAATTGTGAAAATCCGCGTCAAAATGATTTTTTGTTTGTGGTGAATTTGGATGGCGTTGTCACTAAACTTCCGCTTTGTAATGGGGGTAAGACGCAGTTGAAAATAGAAGACACCACAGTGCATGATTTTCTTCGCTGGGTACAGCAGACCTGTCCAGAGCCGCTCAAGGGATAAAGCGTGATCAACTGGCTGACGCAAAACAGATGAATTAAACGTATAGCGATATACAGGAGAATATAGCGTAGCGCTTATGATGTATGAATATATGGAATTCGCAGATCAAACCTTAGTTACGCATTCGCGGGTATTGGGAGAAGGCAACAGCGAGACGGTGCAGGTCCATTTTGAGCGACCGAAAATGGGTGGTTTTGATTCCGCACGGTGTGAACTGCCGTCTTATCGATGGTTGATGTGCGATGGCTTTACAGAGCAGGAAACCGCATATTTCACGGAATTTCTACATCATAATGCACACTTACTGTTTCGCTATGCACGAGTTGGAGGGATTTTAAGTTCCTTCGAACAGAAGAAATAAAAGGCCAAGCATTTCTGTGTATTACTGATGAACAATAGAAACGAGGATTAAAAATGATTGATAAGCGAATTGGACAGCGTTTTAAGCAGTGCAGGGAAAAACTTGGCCTGACACAAGAGGAGTTTGCAAAGAAGATGGGTGTGACCATCAATTATATCTCTACGATTGAACGCGGCATGACGTTTCCGCGGTGCGAAAAGCTGGTTCAACTACTGAATGCGCTTGGAGTTCCGGCGGATGCTGTGTTCTGCGATGTCTTGACGAGTTCGCCGGATTATCAGACTTCAGTGCTTTCAAAAAAGCTGGAAAATCTTCCTGTTGCATCACAACAGCGTATCCTGCAGGTCGTTGAACTGATGATTCAGCAGGAGCAGGATGCATTTTCGGAGTCGCAGCTTTAAGAAATCGCAATGAAATTTGCAAATCCTTTTGCGTTAAAATCGAATATTAACGACAAGAGGAGTAGTTATTATAAAAGAAAATACATTAAACATATTCGTGGAAGACCCATTGAAGGAATTGTCTGAAGAAGTTATACAAAAGATGCCTCAATTTGATACTTTTGATGAATTTGCAGAGCGTATGTTGCCTATAACCAGATTTAATGCTAAACATCGTACACTTCTGAAAGCCGTTTTTTCATTTCTGGATCATGGTGTTTACTGCATGACGACGAATATGTTATTTTATGCAATCACTGGATCCAATGAGCGGAAAGCAACTGATGTACAGCGGAAAGCAATTTACGATCTTATGTCTGATATGAAGAGTGATATTGTGTGCGTGGGAATATCATGTAAGGATCAAATGATAGCTTCGGTTGGAACGGCACTTATTGCAGAGGTAGCTATAATATGTGAGAAAAAGGGAATCGCAGAGTACAGAATTCAGGAGAACGCACTATATCAGTATTATCAAAAAGCTGTTATCCATAAGGAGAACGGGATTGCGAAGCATATTGTTCAGGAATGCGTGTGCTGGGACTATTAAGAATTAAGAATCTACTGATTATCGATTTTTTATAACTCGGAGGCGATAGGTTCGTTTTGCAGGTGCATTTTTGACGCTTGATACAGAACTTTTTAGCAGCGAATGCCGTGCAGCAGGAAAGAAGTCACCATGCAAACAAATAACTGTACCCTGGCGAAATAAAAACGATGATGCAAAGAGCCTGTGAAATTTTTCTGTAAAATAACCTAAGCAAGGTCCTTCTATGATAAAATAAATATCATTAGGAGGGCCTTTATTATGGCAAAAGAAGATGTATTGGTAACCACTCAGGAACCACATTGGCAGACAGAGTGGGATACTGAATATATTCAAGATGAGGAAAAGGAGAAGTTTTCGCTTAAAACATGCGATGGGGAACTGGTTGGACTCGTTGCATATGAGATTCGTGCTAAATATGTTGTAGTCAGAATTGTATATATGGAAAGTCATCCGGAAAGCAATCCTACGTTAGTCAGCCATAAAAAGTATGATGGAATTGGAAAGGCGTTAATTGCGGCAGGTATTGCACTTTCTGTAAACAACGGTTGTTATGGTTGCGTTACTCTTGAAGCAAAAACGACAGAGTTAGCAATGCATTATTACAATGCATATCATGCAATCCCGTTAACGTCGGTTGGTGGACCTCAACGTTTCATGTTTGATGGCGATGTGTCGTTAGCTATTATCTCTGATTATTTGACCGATTCTGGAAAGGAGAATTTATAATGGCAGCAATCAATTATAAAGGCGAACCCGTTCGTTCGGACGCGAAATGGTATTTTGATCGATGCAGCGGTGAAGCAGATATTTTTGACGGCATCATTTTTTTGAGATGTGTAAAAGGTTCAATGTTCGCTGGAGTGCAGCAACTCCGAAAGAAAAACTCTTTATTGAAGGGATTACTCGATTTGAGTATGAAAAGGATTATGCTAAGCGAATGGGATTGCCTACAGATTTTATTATATAATGTTTTATTTGTAAGGTTAATTTCCATAGTCCCGTTTGTAAGGTTAAATTCCACACCCAACAGGAATTTACTTTTGCAAATAACTGTGTTCTCTATAATAGAAACTTTTCATTGACAATTTACACGAAAATGCTATAATTTATAGCGATTAGGTTACAGATGCTTGTGGGGCCTGTAACCGGAGGAGTCTCTGCGGAGGCTCCTTTTTTATGTCGGCGGCAGGGGAAATGATAACTTTTACAATATACTTGCACATGCTCACCCGGACAGCTCCCGAATCTCCTCCTGAATGAGTTTTCCGGCAGCGGTGGCAAGCTGGTCCATCCGCTGGATACGGACCAGATCCTGTCCATAGATCGTCCGTGCGTCGGGGGCGCTGGCGTTCTCGCCCATAAAGACGGCAGCGACCCGGACGCCCTGCTGCCGCAAAGCACGAACCTCCTCGGCGGTGTCCTGCACGCCTGCCTCGCCATCGTAGCTGCGGCTGAGCGGCACCTTGCCGGTGGGGAGAATTTTGCGGCTGTCATCCGGGCTGGCATCGGTCAGCAGGATCAGCAGATGCCGATCTGCCGGAGCGGTATCCAGCAGCTTTCCTGCCATGCGCAGCGCCAGTCCGTCCCGATTCCAGCCGGCGGCAAAGTAATTGAAAATTTTTCTTTCCGCGTTTTTCTCACTGAAATCCTTGAGAATCCGCACGACCGTATAACCGCGCAGACTGCAGAAGCTGCTGACGCGGACCGGAATTCCGCAGGTAGCCAGACTGCGGGCCAGAATGTAGCCTTGCGCTGCGATAGTCTCCTGACAGTGCAGGCGCGAGGCTGAACCGTCCAGCAGTAGATCCACCGTAAAGCCGGGATTGTTTTCCTCCTCGCTGCGGAGAAATACCTTTCCGTCTTTCAGTACCGGAAGCCGCCAGATGCGCTGACTATCGACATGTCCCTGTCGGGCGGAAACGGCATCCGGCTGCTGCTGCACCTGCATGCAGTTGCGGATGTGCTCGGTCAGCCGCAGGATGGAGCTTTGATACAGGTCCTTGTTTTTGAGGAAATCTGCACGGTTCCGTTCGGCCTGTTCGGCCGCCTGATCGAAAAGGTGCTGCACATCGGCACGCATGGTTTTGCCTTGCACCGTTTCACCGCGGGTAAACCAGAGGTGACAGCCGAGATGGTTTCTGGTGCAGAGCCGCTGTTCAATCAGCGCCAGCTCCCGCGGGGGATACAGACTGCGGCCGAAACAGCCTTCCACATAATCCCGGTCCTCGTTTTCGCGGTCGCTGGATTCCAGCTGCGCGCGAAGCGCATTGGACGCCCGCACCATGCCGTTTTCTCCGGCCGCCGCAGAGCGGTCAATGGCCAGATCGTCGGTGCGGACCATTTCGGTCGTGAACAGCTTGGTCAGCAGC
>ENA-OQBD01000969-OQBD01000969.1-human-gut-metagenome-genome-assembly--contig:-NODE-969-length-14214-cov-4.587421_pt1 | contig 14214 bp, 16 predicted proteins | sample MGYA00242742_ERZ504543 | MGnify/ENA primary metagenome ERZ504543 (study PRJEB26092, sample SAMD00036239) | human gut metagenome | host: Homo sapiens | study: EMG produced TPA metagenomics assembly of... | reverse complement strand
AGATGCTCCGAGGTAAGGTGAGTGTAAATTTGAGTGGTAGACAAACTTGAGTGGCCCAACATCTCTTGTACACTACGTAAATCCGCACCGCCAGACAAAAGATCGGTAGCAAAGGAATGACGCATAGCATGCGGGCTGAGAGATTCGTCCAATCCTGCCTCGTGAAGCTTTTTCTTAAAAAACCGTTCGGATAGTATTAGTGGAAAGTGGTCTGCCATGAACCGAAAGAAAGACATAAGAAGATTCGGAGTCTCTTTTCAATACTGGACGTGCATGCAGTACATAGTTCTCAAGAACCTGACAGGCCTTTTGATGCAGAGGAACAAGTCGTTCCTTCGATCCCTTACCCATCACCCGAACAAAACCTTGATTCAAATCTAGTCGCGCTAGCTCAAGTAATGAAACTTCCGATACGCGCAAACCTGCTGCATAAAGAAGCTCTAAGAGAGCATCGTCTCTCAAGATAAGCGCCTCTTTGAGTGCTTGCTGGGTTTTGGATTGAGTTTTATTAGCATCTTTTGCACCATCAAGCAGGTGTTCCATATCACGAGGAGCAATAACTCGTGGCAGAATCTTGGATTGCTTTGGCCCCTGCAAAATAGCAGCCGGATTCGATTGACACTTATCTTCTATTACTAACCACCGGTAAAATGCTTTGATTGAACTTAAATGTCTATTGATTGTAGTGCGGGCATACTGTGCCTGATCCAGATAGGCAAGATATCTTCTGATTTGCTGATGGCGAACATTGAGCATTTCCAGATTTTCACGAATACACCAATAAAAATAAGCTTTGATATCGTTTCGATAATTGCGAATGGTATGAGTGGATTTGTTGTCTTGAGTTCTCAAGGAATCGCAAAACGCACTCAGTAAGTCATCCCAGGGAGTCCCTTTAGTTTCATCCTGACCAGCTGAAAAACCATTTTTGTTTTCAGCAAAACAATTCTCGTGATCACTCCCGAAATTAAGGGGCGTACTCTGATAATCGCTTTTGCGGTCATCATAAACCCTGCGCCGTTCGTTTTTATTTTCTCCCCTTGTCGCCAAGAGATCACCTCTTTTGTTTATCCCTCTTCCCTCTCAATCATGCCACTCAAATACACATCCTCTTACCATGCTTAATTTCATGCGAATCAAAAGATTCCCCCAGAAACGCTCCCGCATTTTACAAAATACCTAATTTCGAAAGTTCATTATCGCAATAATGGCTCAAAGCCTGTTTACCTCTAAGGGCATAGGCAGCATAGCGTTCTTTCTTGTTGCGAATTTTCGGTTCAAAGGGTGGCATAATTCCAAAATTAACATGCATTGGTTGATAGTCGATCGTCTCTTCGCTTGTCGCATAGGCAAGAAGAGCTCCAAATGCAGTCTCTTTAGGTAGAGGTGAAAGTGACTCTCCTTTCAAATAAGCACATACTCCAAGTGCTACCCATAGACCAGAAGCGATTGCTTCACAATATCCTTCCGTTCCTCCAAATTGGCCTGCTACAAAAAGCGGAATAGGAAGTTTATTGGCGTTATCACTTTTCAGTTGCAACGAAGCATCCAAGGAGATGTGGTGCGTTGATAAACGTATTTCGATGCATTACCCCATAGCGGGCAAATTCCGCTTGTTCCAACCCAGGAATCATCCGAAATACTCGCTTTTGCTCAGAGAAAGTTAAGTTAGTCTGGAACCCGACCAAATTAAAGCTCTGCTTGTAAGCGTCTTCAGCACGAAGCTGAACTACCGCCCAAGGACGACGTCCTGTTGTAGGGTCAGTTAGCCCAACAGGCTTTAAAGGACCAAAACGAGGAGCATCAAAACCCCTCCGTGCAATTTCTTCAATTGGTTGACACGCTTGGAACAGATCTGCCGTTTCAAATTCCCTCTTTATCACACGATCTGCTTTGACCAATTCGTTTATAAAGCGCTCATACGATTCCTTATCAAAAGGAGCGTTGAGATAATCTCCCTCTCCTTCCCCTTCGTATCGACTCTGACTAAACACTTTTGAGTGATCAAGTGAATCTGCCATAACAACAGGAGCTGCTGCATCATAAAACGCAAGATCATCTTCACCCGTAAGCTCTCTTACAAATGACGCCAAAGAAGATGAAGTTAAGGGACCAGAAGCGATGATGACCGCATCAGCCGGATCAAAAAGCATAAAAGGGCCTTCGGTGTTGTCCTCTGCCCGTTTCGAACAGAAAACTTTTCTCTGTTCATCTTGTCTTGCTGCTCCACAACCATTGACGCAACCAAAAAAAGGGACTGCATCATACCTTTTCGAAACAAGAAGGGCACCATCCGGAGCAATACCAACTACTTCTGCATTAATTCGTGCTATGGAAGCATGCTTGTCTATTTGAGCCGTAACTGCCTCAGAAAACGCTTCCCTATCAACTGCCAGAGCGCCTCCTGCCGCAACGCGAGTATCATAAGCGCACTTTAAAACCACGGAGCCAAGAGCCGTTAACTCATACTTGAGCATACCTGCAGCACTTTCAGGCTTTGTCGACTTTAGCGAGTTGGAGCATACCAATTCGGCGCAATTGTCTGTTTTGTGCACAGGAGTAGCAACAGAAGGACGCATTTCAAAAAGACGAACAAAGTATCCTCGATTTGCGAGCTGCAACGCCGCTTCGCTGCCTGCAAGACCTGCCCCTACTATGTCAACAACTTTATTAGGTTTGTTCTTTTCCATAACGAAACACCACTATACTCGAGCGGGTCCGTATCTCCCATCCGGAAACCGCGCAATCAATCCATCTCTTTCATATGAAGCTAATTTAACCATAAGACACGTGAGCTTATCTTGACAGCCTTCCAAATCATCAGCCTTCCAGGAAAGCGAAAGCATCTCTTCTATCCGCATAGGATTTGCCAATAATGCGCTCAAGAGCATGTCTTTATCAGAGCCAGCAAAATTATCTCCTACCCAAGCTCGTTTTTCGGGCTGTCGAGCATCTTCCATCCGAAGACATCCAAATATTCCCACAAGAATATCTTCGAAGCTTTCAGTATCGACAATGGGAGTAGCTCCTTGATAAATAAGCCTATTAGCACCAAGAGAGGTTGCAGAAGTTATAGGACCGGGAACGGCTAGCACCTCTTTCCCTGCCGCTAACGCATCATCTGCCGTAGAAAAAGTTCCCGAAGGTAATCCTGCCTCCACGATTAGTGTTGCCCGCGATAATCCGGCAATAATGCGGTTTCGCGCGCGAAAAGTATAGGGCAACGGAGGATAATCCCAATGACGTTCTGAAACGATTGCGCCTCCCGAATCGATTACCCGCTGAAACAAATGAGTATTTGCTTGTGGATACACTTGATTGCATCCACCACCTAGTACCACAACCGTTTCTCCCTTTGCCTCCAAGGCACCTTTATGGGCTTCAGAATCGCAGCCTAGCGCTCCTCCAGAAACGATCGGTATTCCTCTTTCTGCCGCCATGCGAGCAAATTGTCGAGCCGCAGCCCTTCCATACGGAGTTGCTTTACGCGCTCCAATTACCGCAAGCCCATCTCGTAGCGCATCCTGATTTCCTACACCATAAAGCTTCTTCGGTGGATCAGACAGAAAAGTAAGAGATTCAGGATACCCTTCTTCTCCATACAGTAATTCCCAGCGTTTACCCGACAACTTTACCGAAGGAAGAGGGGCGAAAACGCTCTGCAATGCATTTGCTGAGCTTCATGTAAATTTGGTTCCACTACCATTGCGAACCTCCTCCAAATCGCAACGTAAAGGCTTCTGCAACGTGCTCTTGTTTTACTTGTTTTGACTCCGCGATATCCGCAATCGTGCGCGATAGTAATAAGGTTTTTGCAAGCGAACGCGCACTCATTTCTTTTGATTTTTGAAAGAGACAAAAAGAAATCTTCTGTCTGCTTATCGAAGCAACACATATCGCGTAATGCGCGCAGTCCTTTTTGGGGATTAGGATGGTTTTTCTTGCGTGAAGATGCAAAGGTGTGGGCTTTTTCCACTCCCTCGCGTAGCTGCGAAGAACTTTTTCCTTGCGCAGAATCGAATAGTTCCTCGCTTTTCTCGCGCCATACATCAATTCTCATATCGATCCGATCAATCAGCGGACCGCCATTCTGTTTTGATACGCCTGTACAATTGATGCGCTACAACGACATTTACCACTTGGATCACCAAAATACCCGCAAGGACAAGGGTTTGTTGCTGCTATGAGCTGAAAGCGAGCAGGGAACTCGTAAGTCCCATCTACCCGAGTCAGAGTAATAACCCCCGATTCCAGCGGCTGACGAAGCGTTTGCAGTACTGAAGTCTTCAAATTCTGCCAATCGTCAAGAAAGAGCACTCCCTGATGGGCCAATGAAGCCCTCGCCAGGATGAGGAGGCTTGCCTCCTCCGAATTAACCCCGCCGCAGTAGCACTATGATGCGGACTCCGAAAAGGTCTCCTCCCCGATAGCAGGGAAGAAATATCCTCCCCAGCAACCGAATGCACAAGTGCTGCTTCGATTTTTTGCACCTATTCAAATCAGGAAGAATAGTTACAAAACGCTGAGCGAGCATAGTCTTGCCGGACCCTGGAGGACCAACCATCAGTACTCCATGATTGCCCGCAGCTGCCACCTGTAAAGCTCGCTTTGCTGCTTCATGTCCAAGCACTTCGGAATAATCAAGAGATTCATTCAACGGCTCCGAGACAAAAGATCTCCCTGCAACAAAGCTGCCCGTACGTATATGAGCAAGTCTTTCCAGAATGTGGCAGGTTACTCCCTCAAGCGAGAAAAATCCCCTCTCAGCAATGCCTGTTACAATATCCCAGCCATGCTCTAAAGCGCACTTTTGATACGCCAACATTCCTACGTTAGCTCGCACAGCACCACTTAGTGACAATTCCCCAACCACTAGAGCACCCACAACCCATTCGGGATTGATTTGCCCTGTTGCTGCCAAAATTCCAAGCGCTATAGGCAAATCGAATCCTGAACCAGTTTTTCTTAAGGCACCAGGTGCTAAATTAACAACAATCTTGTCAGTCGGCATGACAAAACCACTTGCGCGTAATGCCGCTTTCACCCGCTCGCGTGACTCCATAATGGTCGCATCTGCCATACCCACAATCGAAAAGGAAGGAATCCCGCTCGATATAACCACCTCGACAAACACTGGAAGTGCTTCTACTCCATGAATTGTTGCGCTCTGAATTACAAAACTGCGCTGCGCCATTACTACTCAACTCCAAAGGCGTTGGTATGAAAGCGTAGAAAAGCCCGATGTTCAGACAGCACAAGAATAGAGATAACATCGAAGCGAACACGAATGTCACACAAAGCGGAATCTTTCAGGTAACAAGCTGCTATTCGTTCATAGCGATCTCGTTTACGTGCATCAACTGCTTCTTCAGGAAATCCTTTTTGAAGTTGTGAGCGAGTTTTAACCTCAATAAAACAGAGCGTATTTTCAATGCGAGCAATTATATCTGCTTCTCCCGCAAAGCAGGTCCAGTTTTGCTCCAGTATTTCATAGCCTTGATTTTTTAGAAAACGAGCTGCCGCTGCTTCCCCTTTGCGCCCCAGCTCATGAGGAGCATAATGAACCGCATTTGGCTCTTCAGAGTTAGAGGAGCAAGATACTCCTTCTTCCTGTGCTTGCTCAAGACTTCTTCCCATCTGCCTTTCAGTGCAAGCGCTCTCGCTTAAACTCTGCTCCTGCTCAGATGTTGGTACCGTTTCATTTGATAAAGTAGTCATCTTGCCCTCCTAACACTTACCAGCATAGAGAGCAAAATTCACATAAAAGGGAAAGATAACACCTATTAAATGCACCTAAAGAGATAGTGTTTCTATGAAAAAGAAACAAGAAATCTCATATAAACGCACAAAGAAATGCACAAGAAACAACTACATTTCTTAAATCAGAAAAGAGGGACCCTAAAACAATCGGTCCTGTATAAGTCCTTGACAGAACGATACTCGATGGAGAGGCGTTAAGCCCTTCTCTACGATAGCCGCCCGGTGACGCGCACTGCCATAACCTTTAGAGGAAGCAAAGTCGTATCCAGGATACTGGACATCGTATTCAATCATCAAAGAATCACGCGAAACTTTAGCAAGAACGGAGGCTGCTGCTATAGAGGCACAGCGCGCATCCCCATGTACAACATTTATTTCACGTGAATCCAAGTGAAGAGGATTTCCATCTAACAGCACTACCTCTGGATGTACACCCTGTGCTTCAATAGCGGCAATTGCTTGCGTAAACGCTTTACGCAAGCACGCAGATATCCCTCGCTCATCTATTTCTTGCGGTTCAATGTGTACTACCGCATATGCGCAAGCGTACTCTTTTACCGCTTCTGCTATCACAGGCCGCTTCGACTCAGGAATCTGTTTAGAATCATTTAACCCTTTTATATGAGCAGCATCTTGCTTTAGCACCACTGCACCTACCGTCAAGGGACCAGCAAGAGGGCCACGACCCACTTCATCAAGCCCCACTACAAGTTTCCCCTCTGATATTTCTCGCTCAAATGAATACAGAGCGTCTAAACGTTGCTTTTCTGCCCCTTCTGCCTCCAAGCGATGGCGTGTTTGAGTAAGAGCTTGCTGAACACCTTTGCGCGTATCGGCACAAAGCGAGCGCTCAAGGATAGCAAATTCTTCGGCAGTAACTTTTGACAAGCGCGCACGAATATCTGCAACCGTCTGAGACATCTATTTACTCCTTACTCGCAAGTTTCTACCATTGTTGACGCGACTCAAATCTTGAAGGCAAAACAACGTTTGACCAAACATAAAAAAGGGCACGAATTACTTCGTGCCCTTGATCATGCAATAAGGTAAAACCTAGAAAGCCTTTTCCTTGATTTTTGCAGCCTTGCCAACCTTGTCGCGCAGATAGTAGAGCTTTGCACGATTTACATCACCACGACGTACTACCTCGATCTTTTCGATCTTTGGAGAGTGTACAGGGAAGGTACGCTCTACTCCGACAGAAAAGCTGATCTTACGAACGGTAAAAGTTTCACGGTTTGAAGCACCATGACGACGGATAACGTCACCCTGGAAGACCTGAATACGCTCACGATTGCCTTCCTTGATGCGATAGTGAACTTTAACATTGTCACCTACATTGAATTCTGCAACATCAGGTTTGATCTGCTGCTGTTCGATTGCGCGGATGATATCCATGGCTTTCCTTATCCTTCTTATATAGTAAATACTTGTATGTACTTATGTGGTGTCTTTTGACACAGCAGAGAATTGTACTCTCATTTATGTTTGGATGCAAGAGCTAATTCTGTTTTTCCTGAAATACTCAAGTCCTTTTCGAGTCCTCTTATTATAAGGTCAAATAAGCATCAAAACGCCGTAAGATCCAACTCCTGCAACAATACACCAAACAAGCGATTTAGTTTTGAGAGCAACCACAATAACTACCGCCGCCGCCACTAAAGGCAAAGCACCAGGCCAAATTCCTGATGCAAACATATCAGGCGAAAGCAGATCATTTGCAATGAGAGCCGCAAAGGCAGCAGGCGGAATAAAAGCGAGCGCTTGAGAAAGCCAACCAGGCAAATCGCGTCCACGCAGCGCAAAAACAGGAATCACGCGGAACAATAATATGGTCAAAGCGCAAGCAAGGCCTATAAAAGCAAACTCAGTCCAAGACATGGGCCGCACCTCCTTTGCGTGAAACCACAATCCCCGCCACAACACCTATTAAGGCACCTATTAAAATTGCAGGACCGCTAAGACCAATACATTTACAAATAAATACGCCAAGAACCGCCATCACTGCTGCAACAATATTTGCTTTTGTTCCTTTCTGCGAAAACAGAAGACACAGAAAAATACTGGTCATAGCAAAAGAGGCAAGCGCACTAGGAACAGTCAAGAGCGACCCCAGCACCACCCCTGCTACATTTGCAAGAGCCCAGGTAGTCTGACAACAAATATTCACCGCTGTTGCCATACCAACACTCCAGGATCCTTTCTCAAAACGACCCAGGTTAACCGCAAATGATTCATCCGTAACGGTTGCACCAAACAGAAATGACAGCTTTTTTTGAGCCGTTCCGCAAAAACGGGAAAGAGAAGCACCATAAAGAAGCTGACGCGAATTTACCAAAGTAACCGAAGCAATAATTGCAAGTGCAGGAGATCCTGCAAGCCACATATTCGGGATCATATATTGCCCCGCACCGGAATAAAAAAGCATAGAAAGCAGGAACACCTGCAAAGGATTCATTCCTACCTGTTGACACAAAATGCCACAGGGAATACCCAAAAACACATACCCCAGCATGACAGGCAAAGCCGCACTCAATACTTCTCGAGCACGACTACGTAACGATTTTTTTTGATCTATTTGAGTCGAATCTGACTGCTGCACTTCCTCATTCATAGCGCATGAAAGCATAGCACGGTTTTGCCAAAGCGCCGCAAAAAAGTACGAACCTCACCGATTGGCTCGAGAAAACAAAAAAGTACCAAGCCCTTAAGAATTGTTATTTAAATTAGCAACCTACCCCTGCTCTACTTTTTAAAACAGCAGCCTTTTTGGTCTAATGGTTCCAAGTATGAGGAACAAACATATCCATAAAGAAGCTCCGTGCATAGCGATCAGTCATGCCGGCAACATAATCAGTTACCGCACGTAGGGGATCTCCTCCTGAAATGTCTTTCAAATCCTCAGGAACTTTATCGTAGTGGCGAACAAAATAATCAAATATGTCTTCGACCAAGTGTTTTGCTTTTGCGACCTCGATCATAACGGGCTCTGACGTATAAACATGATCAAATAAAAACGAACGAAGCTCCATCATGGCATCCCATACAGGTTCACTCATGACAATATCATCGCTTCTCGCCGAGGTTTCAATCATGTCGTGCACCAAAGTCTGAATACGAGTGGAATGATTTTCCCCCAACACTTTATGAGTCGATTGAGGCAAATCAGCTTCCAATAAAGCACCTGCTCTAATTGCGTCATCGATGTCATGGTTTACATAGGCAATGCGATCTGCCGTTGCCACAATTCTACCCTCAAGAGTTTCAGCGCGCTTTGAACCTGTATGGCATACAATTCCATCACGCACTTCTGCGGTAAGATTGAGACCCTTGCCGTCATTTTCTATAATATCCACTACGCGCAAACTCTGAACATTATGACGATAGAGCGTTTTGCTTTCTGGAAGATCTGGATCTAATCCTCGATGCTTAGCAAGACAGGCAGAAATAGCTTGCTCTCCCACATGCCCAAAAGGAGTATGCCCCAAGTCATGCCCAAGAGCGATTGCCTCCGTAAGATCTTCGTTTAAACCGAGCGCACGGGCAATAGTCCGTGCAATCTGAGCAACCTCAAGGGTATGAGTAAGTCGCGTTCGATAATGATCCCCTTGAGGAGCAAGAAAAACTTGTGTTTTATGGGAAAGACGACGGAATGCTTTAGTGTGCAGGATCTTATCGCGATCCCTCTGATACTCACTACGATACAAGTCGCCTTCTGTCGAAAAGCGCCTTCCTTCTGTTTCATCGGAGAACGCAGCATCACCAGAAAGACAAGCGTGTTCCAGTTCTTCTTGGTCTTCTCTCGTAACAAGCTTCATGTCGCCTACGCTCCTTTTATTACCCGTACGCTTCCAAGTTTTCTTTAGGCACCGTCTTCTCTGATTATTTCGCAAGCAATCCGATAAACGCCAGATAACCAGCATTATAAGCTTTACCAGCAGCAGTTTTACACGAAGCGCACCTTTGCGACCACTTTGTAAAACTGCTTTTACGAAAAGTCGTTATTCTTCCACTAGCAACAACCGATGACAAGAAGGACAGGTAGCAAGAGGCGCCTCAGAATGAATCCTACTTAAACGACTTTGATCAAAAGATATTCGACATGCACCGCAAGAATTATTCACCAATTCCGCGAGCGCAACGCCACCGCAACGCTCCAAAGTCTGCTCATAAAGCTTTAGCAGCGCCGGATCGATCATCTGTGCTAATTCAGCACGAACCTTTTCGCCTTCCACGATGACCATCCGAAGCGAGCCTCCCGTTTTTTGAAAAGACTCTACCAGCTCCTTTTCTTTTTCTTCCATGGCAGAAAGTGCAGTCATTATCTGCTTCATGACGGGATTAATTTTGTTGATCTGTTCTTCAACACGTGACAGTTCAAGCGATACCTTTTCACGACGTTTGCGAATTCCGTCTAGCTCTCGTGTTTTTGAGGTAACCGCCCTATAGTCGCCCTGAACCTCAGCAAGTTCCTGCGAAATATCATCCTGCTTTTTCGCCAACTGCTCGTCTTCTTGGGCAAGAGAGGTCAATTTGCCCTCTTCATCATCGAGCATATCTTGAACCTGAACCTTCTTCTTTAATATTTCATCCTTTTTAGAACGAACCTCAAGAATAGCGCTACGATGCGGAAGATTTTCAAATTCCTTCTTCGCGGTAAGTACTTTGCGATCTGCTTCCTGGAGTTTACGAAGGATGGCAATGTCATGTTCAGTAGCGTTCATAAAGCCGTTTTGCCTTTCTGTTTTCACCTAATCAAAGAAGTTTAAGTTTCGGGTGTACTCGATCAACGACGAGAAGATTCGGGAGTGTACCACTTATTCTTCTGGTCAATCATACTAATACAATTCTGCGCAATACCAGCCGCTTGAACCTGAGCTGCAAGCAATGCGCACAAAGGAAATTCTGACACATCATGCCCTAATTCAATAATAGAAAGCCCAGACAACGAAGCATCGAGTGCCTCATGATATTTCGCTTCGCCGCAAATTAAGCATTCTACCCCCTGGTCTAAGCATTCCTGTAGAAGAGACCCTGCTGAACCTCCGCAGGTAACTATGCGGTTGACCACTCGATCAGATGAACCCCACACACGAGGAAGCGACTCAAAGACCGAGACACATCGAGCACTCAGATGACGAAGGGAAATACCCTGTTCGGCATCACCATCAGTTGGCTCGCATATCTGCCCAAAACCCTTATCGCTTCCTTTTTCAAGCGGCTCCAATACCCCAATCGGTTTTAATCGTAAGAGTTTAGGCAGCGCAGCAAGGCCAGCTATCGAAACGTCCAGCGCGGTATGAAATGACATAATGCTTATACCCTGCTCACAAGCAAAACGAACAACAGCACCTGGAGTGTGACCCTGGATTACATCAGGAACAAAGGAATCAGGTGCCTCAAGAAACACCGGATGGTGAGTTACTAAAACATTAGCACCCGCTTCTTTAGCTGCCTTTATAGTAGGAATAGTAGGATCAAGCGCAATCGCAACACCACGCACTACCTCAAGAGGATTTCCTACCAACATTCCTGTTCTATCCCATGAACAAGCATCCTCTGAAGGCATTTCTTGCAAGAGTATTTTTTCCAGTTCTCCGACTAACAACGAAGTATTTTTTGGAGCAATAGTTCCTGTATCGGTACGCTTAAGCGATGTCTCTAACTCCGCCATGATGCTTTCCCTCTTTCTTTACCGCTCCCATTATCATAATGCACTCATATAGCTTACTCTTAAGTAAGGGCAATAGTTCTTATATCCCCATCAGGTCGTACAACGCTTACCTCACGATATCCCGCATCATACATCCAGCGATATCCTTGCTCAATAAACTGATCTACCTTTGAAGGCTGGTGAGCATCAGAACCGATCGTACAGCGTATTCCCGCCCGCTGAAACTCTCTCAATAAATCTTGGCAAGGAAACATTTCTTTACAGGCGTAGGTCAATCCCGAAGTATTTACTTCAATCATGCGTTCTCCCGCACGTGCAGCCTCTGCTGCCTGCTGAAATAAAGGCTTTGGATCGAAGCTTGGCATACGATTAAATTTCTTTACCAAATCAGGATGAGACATAACCGTAAAAGGAACTGAAGAAGTAACCGCCTCACACCATACTTCAAAGTAGCGTCGCCATATGTAATCAGCCCCTACTTCATCCCAAAAACCACGTTGTGCTGGATCATCAAAAGGCCACAGATCAAGAAAATGAACTGAACCTAAAATAATATCGAAAGGCTCATAGGTTTCATCCGTAAAAGTACGATCTTCTCCCTCACCAAGCCAATCAAGTTCACACCCAACAAGAATTTCCATATCGGGATACAATTCGCGCTGTGCTTTAATCCTCTCAATATATTCTTCAAGTCGTGATGCTGGCATAGAAACATAATCTCGCGGATCCACTTCATGTGTTAACGGATAGTGTTCCGTTATTGCGATATTAGCCATTCCTTGCTGATAAGCAGTTTTAACAAGCTCCTCAATACTTCCATGGCCGTGATTTGTCATATCGGTATGGTTATGTTGACTTACTAATTCCACCGAACAGAGCCTCTCTCGCGTTTATTTCTCTTTTCTATTATGACTATGCATACTTCTCGATGACCTCATCAAAGGCGGCAAAGAACTTCTCAATATCCTGAACGGTGGTATCGTTTCCGAAAGAAAGCCTCAGTGCACCTAGAGCTTCATCACGCGAAACGCCAAGCGCTTTTAAAACATGAGAAGGATCTAGGTCGTGCGAAGCACAAGCAGATCCTCCCGAGACGCAAATACCTCGGCGATCAAGCTGCATAATGAGCGTCTCGCTCTCAACACCCGAAACCAAAACATGAACAATATGAGGAGCGTAAGTCAAACTTCCCTTTTCAACAGCAACGGTCGCTTTCACCTTATCGTAACGAGCAAAGCGTGCATAACATTCATCGCGTAGTTCCCGTAAACGCTCTGTCTGAGTCTCCAAATTCGCCAATGAAGCTTGGCATGCCGCTGCAAAGCCCACCGCCCCCATTACATTCTGAGTTCCGCTACGATTACCGCTTTCTTGACCGCCGCCCACAATCTGAGCAGTAAAGGGCGTACGAGCCTTTAAAAACAACGCACCCATACCTTTAGGTCCTCCAATTTTATGGGAGGATAGAGACAGCGCATCCACACCCCATTGTTTAACCGATAAGGGCACCTTTCCTAGGGCCTGGGTTGCATCTACATGAAACAAAGCTCCTGCTTCATGCGCAATACGAGCAAGGGCAGGAATATCCATCACGGATCCCACTTCATTATTAACAGCCATAATAGAAACAAGCATTACCCGATTAGTCAAAACACTCTGAAGTGCCTCGGGAGTAATATGTCCCGAGGCATCTGGCTCAACATAGGTTACTTGGGCACCCCAACGACCCAATACCTCTGCCGCTTCTAGTATCGCTTCATGCTCAATCGAAGAGACAACTATTTGCGGAACGCACTCATGATCACCTGACTGTTCTGCTTTCATCATGCAAGCATCCACAATTCCAAATAACGCCGCATTATCTGCCTCAGTTGCACCAGATGTAAAAATGATTTCATCGGGACGAGCTCCTATACCGCGAGCTATTGTTTCTCGTGCCTGCTCGAGCGCCCGAAAAGCCACGCGTCCCACTTCATAGAGAGAGTTCGCGTTGCCTGCTCCTTTACAAAGCCCCTCAACCCCCGATGTTAAGTAAGGCATCATAGCATCACAAGCACTCTGTGAAAGAGGTGCGGTTGCGGCCCAATCAAGATAGGTAATCGCTGTTTGCTTTTCAGTTTCTCTAGACATTCTATCTCCCGATAATTTCACATCATCTATCCATGATGAACTGCTTTTCGTAATTATTCAGTGCGTCGACTAACAGGTCATTATTAAGCGTTTGTCGTGACTCCATCGACTAACAGGTTTTCCTTAAACGCTCGTCGTAGCACCGCGTCCCGCCATACCAGCATTACGCAGAATTTCGATTGCTTTCTCTGGGTCACTTTGAGCAAATACTCCCGAGCCTGCCACCAACACATCAGCTCCCTGAGCACACACTAACCCCGCAGTTCTCTGGGCGCTTATTCCCCCATCAACTTCAATCAGTAATTCAGGATTAAGACGTTTCGCCATTTCTGCAACGCATGCTACCCGCATTTCGCTGCCCTCAATGTATGACTGGCCCGAAAAACCAGGGAAGACACTCATAACTAAAACCATATCAAGATCAGCAATATAGGGCTTCCAAGTTCATTCAATAGGATAGTCAGGTTTTAACCGTAAGCGCAGGATGGGCACCTGGCCAATCTTATGCGCTCAATTGCTTGACGTACTTCTTCATCATCACGTAAGGCCTCCCTATGTACAGAAACCCAATCAGCGCCTGCTTCTAAATACCAATCAAGCTGCTCCTAAGGGGTTTGAAATCATCAGGTGAACATCAAGAGAGATATCGG
>ENA-OQBD01000968-OQBD01000968.1-human-gut-metagenome-genome-assembly--contig:-NODE-968-length-14218-cov-2.459655_pt1 | contig 14218 bp, 20 predicted proteins | sample MGYA00242742_ERZ504543 | MGnify/ENA primary metagenome ERZ504543 (study PRJEB26092, sample SAMD00036239) | human gut metagenome | host: Homo sapiens | study: EMG produced TPA metagenomics assembly of... | reverse complement strand
GGCGGGCAGCATTCATATAAAGTGCCGCTGATTTCCATTTCAACAGACAAGCACACCCATATTACTCCACGCCTTATTATATCTGGATTATCATTATCAAAAAACATCTGTTGATACGACATTTCCCAACCATCAGCAGCAATACCATAAAGCTTCGACTGCTCATATGCACAGTTTAAAAGCCCGAAATCTGCCACAGGTGCATATGTTCCAGGAAGATTATACTGCTTAGCATAGTTAGAGTCAGTACTTGTACCGATAGCTAACACAATATCCCTTAAGTCAACCTTGTCAGATATACTTCCTGCCGACCCTATTCTTATAATATTATCGACATCATAGTACTTAAATAACTCGTAGCTGTATATGCCCATAGAAGGCATACCCATGCCACTAGCCATAACGGATATATCAACATCCCTGTATACACCTGTATAACCATATATATTTCTTACATTGTTAAACCTGACTACATTATCAAGATAAGTATCAGCTATATACTTCGCCCTTAAAGGATCACCCGGCATTATAACTGTCTTAGCTATATCACCTGTATTCGCTGTGTTATGTGGTGTTGGCATAACATCACCCCTTCCATATCCAAACAAAGGCTGCATCCTGTCAGAAAATCCCACTAAGGCACTCTGAAGCAAACATACAGCCCTCATTATTATTTTACTTTCCAGCGTACTTTATAACTGCGTCAACATCATATCCGCTAAGCTTTTCCCTGCCCTTAAGCCCCTCAAGCTCAATAAGGAATATAATCTTTACAACTTCACCACCAAGCTGTTCAATAAGCTTGATAATAGCTTCTGTTGTTCCACCTGTTGCGATTAAGTCATCTACAATAACAACCTTCTGTCCCGGTACTATGGCATCCTTATGCATCTCGATAGTTGCTGTGCCATATTCAAGCTCATAATCCTGTGAAATAGTTTCACAAGGAAGCTTACCTTTCTTTCTTACAGGAACAAAGCCTTTGCCATTAGCATATGCAACTGGAACTCCGAATATAAATCCTCTTGATTCCGGTCCAACTACAACATCATAATCAACACCTTTAAGCTTTTCATTAATTCCATCTATAGCAAGCTTTAATCCCTCTGGACTCTGGATTACTGTTGTTATATCCCTGAATATAATTCCTTTCTCTGGAAAATCCGGAATACTTCTTACATAATCTTCAACCTTTTTCATATTGTCCTCCTATTTGCCTTTTATTGTGCAAAGTACATTAATTACAACTAATTTTATCAGAATTTTCTCTTACAATCAAGCACTCAGCTACACAATCAGGCAGACAAGTCCCGAATTCTCATTCATAACTTTTTCTATAGTCTCCCCTATCTTATCCATATTATCTTTAGTTATATTATGTGTCTTTTCATATATCCCATCATTAACAATCTGTTCTATCGTCTTTCCAAATATATTAGTATCCCATATACCGTCCGGATTATCCTTTGTATTATCTTTAATATAATTAATCAGATCCTCTGCCTGGTTTTTAGTTCCGACTATAGGTGCAATCTCAACATTAATCTGTGTCTTTAACATATTCACTGACGGAACTTTAGCCTTAATCTTAACGCCATATTTGTTACCATTTTTTATAACAACCGGTTCTTCTAATTCTATTGCACTTCTTACAGGCGTTACAACACCGAAGCCAGACATATTAACATCAGTTACCGCATCAGATACACTTTCATATTCCTTCTTTCTTAACGCCAGATCTCTTATTGTACTTATAAGCTCATATTCATTTAATATCTTAGTTCCAGTAAGCTCACTTAAAATGCTATAATAAATATTAGCATCTACAGACATCTTCACACTCACCCTTCCCTCCGAAAGTGACACATCTGTAACATCAAGCTTCTTTATGTATTCATTATCTGCACTATATTTATAATTATCAGCATCTTTTATTGTATTAATGCCTTCTAACACCTCTCCAGCCACCTGCATAAGCTCTTTTTTGAGCCAATGCTCATCAGGAAGCACCTGTGTCCATTCAGGTGCAAAAAAGTCAATCTGTGTCACTGCAAACTGCTTAAGCACCTCTTTAAGAATATTATTAACATCTTCATTCTTTAACTGGTCACAATTAACAGGAATAACAGGAACTTCATAATCAGCCGACATATTAACAGCAAGTTCTTTGGTCTTTGCAGCATAAGGCTTATCACTGTTTAATATTACAACGAACGGCTTATTTATCTTTTTTAATTCATTAATTGTCTTTTTTTCTGCCGCCACATAATTTGTTCTGTCAATTTCTGTAAAAGAACCGTCTGTTGTCACAACAATCCCTATTGTTGAATGGTCATTTATCACTTTCTTAGTCCCAATCTCTGCCGCCTTGGAAAAACGCTATTTCCTTAGTGTCCCACGGCGTCTTAACCATTCTCTCTTTTCCATTATCAAGATGCCCATTAGCCCCTTCAACCATAAATCCGACACAATCAACAAGCCTTACCTTCATATTAATTCCCTCAAATGGACTTATAAGTGCTGCTTCACTCGGAATAAATTTAGGCTCAACTGTCATAACTGTAGTTCCACCTGACGACTGTGGGAGTTCGTCCTGTGCCCTCTTTCTTTTATTATCATCTTTCATAGAAGGAAGGACACACAATTCCATAAATCTTTTGATAAAAGTTGACTTACCAGTTCTTACAGGTCCTACAACACCAAAATATATTTCTCCATTGGTTCTTTTCTTAATATCCATATATACATCATACGCTGCACCTGATACAAGCTCTTTTCCATCCATATATCTAACCTCCATATATACGCATATAAATGTATATTCCATTCAATAAAAAAATATGCCAGACGAACGCCTCCATTCCTGCCTGTGTGGCAGAAAATGTACAGCTTTCATCTGACATACATATTAATCACATAACCTGTAACAAATTAAAAATACATATTCTGTGACGAATTAGAATTTAATTATATTAAACTGTGCCAATGTGTAGAACACAAGAATAATAAGCAATAATACCGGTGCTATATACTTAATCATAACGCGGTATATTTTCTCACGCTTAAAAGCTTCTCCATTCTTGGTAGCTTCTCCAATAATATAGTCAGCACCCGTTGACCAGCCTATCATAAGGCAGGTAAAGAAGGCTACTATAGGAAGCAGAAGACTGTTGCTTATAAAATCGAAGAATGTAAGGAAATCCATTCCAAGTATTGTAATGTGTGACCATACCCCATTACCAAGTGAACAAGGTATTCCAAGGGCAACCGAGAATATAATAACACCAAGGCACGCTTTAATTCTGCTTATATGAAATCTGTCTATAAGCATTGAAACTATTGCTTCCATAACGGATACCGAACTTGTAAGTGCCGCAAAAAACACAAGCACAAAAAAACAATCCGCCTATAAATCTTCCAGCAGTCATCTGTGTGAATACCTTAGGAAGCGTTACAAACATAAGTCCTGCACCACTCTGTGATGTTCCAGCTTCACCGCTGAATATATACACTGCCGGAACAACCATCATTCCTGCAAGAATGGCAATTCCTGTATCAAATATCTCTATCTGGTTGACAGATTTTACAATGCTCACCTCATCTTTAGTATATGAACCATAAGTTATCATAATTCCCATTGCAAGACTCATTGAATAGAACATCTGTCCCATAGCTGCACACACCGTCTTAAATGAGAATTTAGAGAAATCCGGCAGAAGGTAATATTTAATTCCTGCTGATGAACCTGGAATTGTAATTACATATATACATATTATAACGGCAAGCACAATTAGTGCTGGCATAAGATAACTGCTCACCTTCTCAATTCCTTTTTCTACACCTGATATTACAATAAGTGATGTAAGCCCAAGGAATATAATAAAGAATATAAGTGGTGCATATTCCCTTCCAATAAAGTTACCAAAAAATGAGTCTTCGGCAGCAGCTATATTCTGTCCTGCCGCAAATACTGTGACATATTTTGTAACCCATCCTCCTATTACACAGTAATATGGCAGAATGATAACCGGTATTATAAATGCAATCGGCCCAATAAATCCAAACTTAGAATCAACCTCTTTATACGCCCTTGTCGGACTTAACTTTGTCTTTCTTCCTATAGCAATCTCTGTTGTCATAAGAGTAAAGCCAAATGTAAGTGCAAGTATAATGTATACAAGAATAAATATTCCTCCGCCATATTGTGCCGCAAGATACGGAAATCTCCACAGATTACCAAGTCCAACAGCACTTCCCGCAGCCGCAAGTACAAATCCTATTTCTCCCGTGAAACTGCCCCTTTTCTTCTTTTCCATTAGTTATTCCAAACCTTTCCTTATAAATCATTTAATGTTTAATATTCAATATTTAATTATACATATTATTAATATATTTTCAATCTTCAAATTCCGCAAGCACATAATATCCTCTGCTTGTCTCTCCGACTTCTTTAACAACTCCATGTCTTGACTTAAGCCTGTCAGGAGTTGAGTAATTGCCTGACATAGCAACTGCTGGCTCAATAGTATAATAATAACTGCTTGGAAGCTTTCCCTCAGTTATCTCAACCTCATCACCCTGCTTAACAAGATTAGGCCTGCTCATTGTAAATTCCATCTGTCTCATAACCAGTCTCCTTTATAAATTGATTTTCTCCAGACATTTTCTCGTATAGTCATCAACCTTTTCCTTAAGATATGTGTTAGCACCATCCTCTATGTCAAAGCCGCTATCCATCATCTCTTTAGCCGCATCTGAGGCTTCTTTTAAAGTCTTGGCATCTGTGAATACGTCTGCTATTCCGAAATCAAAATCACCACTCTGTCGTACCCCAAAGAAATCTCCCGGACCACGCTGTTTCAAATCTTCCTCTGCTATCTTAAAACCATCATTGGAATATTGCAGTATATCCAGCCTGTCCTTTATCTTCTTGGATTTATTGCCAGTAACAAATATACAATACGACTGGTACTTTCCTCTTCCGACACGTCCTCTTAACTGATGAAGCTGTGCAAGTCCGAATCTTTCAGCATTTTCAACCATCATAACCGTGCTGTTAGGAACATTTACCCCAACCTCAATAACTGTCGTAGATACAAGCACATCTATCATTCCGCTGGCAAATCTTTCCATAATCTCATTCTTATCGACTGGACGCATTTTACCGTGAAGATACTCAATTCGCACGCCTTTAAGTTCAGCTCTTAACTTATCCGTGTAATCTATTACATTTTCCGCTTCAATATTCTCGCTATCCTCAACCATAGGACATATTACATAGCACTGTCTGCCCTCGCTGACCTGCTTTTTAATAAATGCGTATGCCTTTGGCCTGTATGAATCATCCACAACACAATTCTTTATTGCAAGTCGGTCTGATGGCATTTCATCTATAATAGATATATCCAAATCGCCATATAATATAATCGCAAGAGTTCTTGGAATTGGTGTTGCACTCATTACAATTATATGCGGATTGTTCCCCTTATCTGACAACTGTTTTCTCTCGGTTGACACCAAATCTGTGCTGTTCATCTGTTATTACAAGTGCCAGATTATTATATTCAACCTTCTCCTGAATAAGATAGCGTGAGTACCAACATACTATATCAATAGTACCATTTTTTATATCATCATACATCTTTTCTCCTGGCAGATTGTGTCATAGAACCTGTAAGAAGTCCAACATTAATATCTATACCGGCATTGGCGAACATATTTCTTATAGACTCATACTGCTGCCTGGCAAGTACCTCTGTAGGAACCATCATTGCCCCCTGATACCCTGCAAATGCTGTATTCATAAGTGCAAGCACAGCAACAATTGTCTTACCAGAACCAACATCTCCTTGTATAAGACGACTTGTAAGATGCTTTCCACTCATATTATTCTTAACCTCTTCCCATGTTCTTAGCTGTGCATGAGTAAGCTTAAACGGAAGCTGGTTAATGAACTCTCTTGTCTTTACATTATCAGGGATAACATAGCTATTAGGTATTCTTTCGTTAGAAGCTTTCATATTAAGAGTTGCAAGCACGAACAGAAAAAATTCCTCAAATGCAAGCCTATGCCTTGCAATAATATAATCATCCATACTCTGCGGAAAATGTATATTAACCATCGCATAATTATGCTCTGCAAGATTATACTTTTCCCTTATATATTCAGGTATATATTCCTTTTCCAACCCGATTTTATATTTATCAAGTGCCTGTGTTACTGCTTTTACAACAGTCTTGTTAGATAATCCTTTCGTCAGAGGATATATAGGCATAAGCTGACCTTTAACCTCATTGTACCGAGCCATTGTATACATCTGCGGCTGTTCTAATATATAACTGTCTTTCTTATGGTTCACTTTTCCCCTGAATACATAGTGTGTTCCTATTCTTAATGATGCTTTCAAAAATAGCATATTATACCATACACATTTTATCGCACCGCCTTCTGAATCCTTAATGATAACAGACAGCATTTTAAGCCTTCCATTACCATATATATCAGGGCTTCCAACTACCTTCCCTCTATAGCAGCAATCTCTGTATCATCATCAATTGAACTAATAAAAACAGGCTCTTCATATAACATCGTAATCTCTCGGATAACAGCTTTACGAGATCTTCTACTGTGTATACAGAAAGCCTGTTTAGATTGTTAGCAGTTACAGCCCCATACTCCTTTAATTGAGTATATCCATACATCTACTCCATATCTGACAGCTTATATGCGTGTCATCATCAATTAAATAAAGGGCTAATATCTTTAATTATTATTCAACAGATACTATATAATAGTATACTGGCTGGCCACCATACTGAAGTTCCACATCAACACCGTCAAACTTCTCTTCTATCTGTGATACAAGTTCGTTGGCATCATCTTCCTTAATATCCTGTCCATAGTATACGCTTATAAGTTCTGAGTCATCATTCACAAATGTATCAAGCATATCTATAAGTGTTGTATTCATATCTGTTCCAACAGCCGCAAGTCCCTTGTCACCAAGTCCAAGGTAATTATTCTTCTTAATCTCTTTGCCGTCAATTGAAGTATCTCTTACAGCATATGTTAATTCACCTGACTGTACAGTTGAAAGTGAATCAAGCATAGCCATCTCGTTCTCTTCTGCACTTCTTGTCATCTCAAAGTTAATCATAGCTGTAATTCCCTGAGGAATTGTCTTTGTTGGAATAACAACAATCTTCTTATCCTCAATAATTGATGCAGCCTGATTAGAAGCAAGAATAATATTGCCATTGTTAGGAAGAACAAATATAGTATCTGCATTAATCTTCTCTGCGGCATTAAGAATATCCTCTGTTGATGGGTTCATTGTCTGTCCACCCTGTATTACTTCATCAACACCAAGACCCTTGAATATCTCTGCTATACCTTCACCAGCAGCTATTGTAACAAAACCGAAATCTTTCTTAGGTTCCTGTTCCTTCTTCTCCTGCTCGTGCTTCTTCATAGCATCTGCGGCAATAGCTGACTGCATCTCTGACTGTGCCACAACCTTCTGGTTATGTTCTTCTCTCATATTGTCAACCTTCATCTTAGTCAGCTGACCGTATTCAAGCCCCTTTTCAAATGCCTGACCAGGATGGTTAGTATGAACATGAACCTTAACGATATCATCAAGATTAACGCACACAATTGAATCACCGATTGATGAAAGAAATGCCTTAAAGTCCGCCTCTGTCTTTTCATCAAATGACTTTTCAAGCATAATTATAAATTCTGTACAGTAACCAAACTTAATATCTACATCTTCAATAGCAGCACCTTTTCCAGGCATACTAGAACCAGATTTAAACTCAGCATTAGGTTCTGTAATTGTGAAATCTGTAACCTTTCCAGTAAGGGCATCTAACATTCCCCTAAGAACAACTACAAGTCCCTGTCCACCTGAATCTACTACTCCAGCTTCCTTTAATACTGGTAACATCTCTGGTGTCTTAGCAAGCACTTCCTCTGCATAATCAATAATCACTGATAATGCTTCTTCTAAATCTGTCACATTCCCTGCAACCTCTGCCGCTTTATCAGATACACCCTTTGCAACTGTAAGGATTGTTCCTTCCTTTGGCTTCATAACAGCCTTATAAGCTGTCTCTGTCGCTCTCTGTGTTGCAACTGCAAGTGTCTCAACAGTTATCTCACTAACGTGTGACATTTCCTTAGTAAAACCTCTAAGAAGCTGAGAAAGAATAACTCCTGAATTACCTCTTGCTCCTCTTAATGAACCTGTAGAAATAGCTTTAGAAAGACTCTCCATTGTTGGATTGGCAATTGCACTTACCTCTTTCGCCGCTGACATAATTGTAAGAGTCATATTAGTTCCTGTATCACCATCTGGTACTGGAAATACGTTAAGGTCATTAATCCATTCTTTCTTTGATTCAAGATTCTTAGCTCCTGCAAGAAACATCTTCTGCACAAGTGCTGCATCTATTGTAGTAGTAGCCACTTTATTTCCTCCATTCTGCCATAAACAAGGCCCGTCAATCTACTTTATAAAAACAATTAATCTATAACACGAACGCCTTCAACATATATGTTAATCTTTTTAATTTCAAGGCCTGTGAATTCAGATACTTTGTACTTTACATTCTCAATAAGGTTGTCAGCAACTGTTGAAATGCTTACACCATAAGAAACTATAACGTGAAAATCAACTTCTATTCTATTGTCACTGTCTATCTCAACCTTAATACCTCTTGTAAGACTATCACCTTTTAACAGCTTAACAAGACCATCTTTCATACTTACTGCCGCCATTCCGACAATTCCGAAACACTCAACTGCTGTTGAACCAGCATACTGAGCAACAACATCACTTGAGATGGATACTTTTCCTAATTTGTTGTTTAATGTTCCATTCATATCTAGCCTCCATACTGCGACTTGTATTTTAAGGAATCTATGCAAAGCCTCTTATGAAGCATATTTGCAAGAAGTTTTGCGCAGTCAAACTTTCCCCACATATAAAGTATATTTTCATTATACTATCAAAGCTAAAATAAATAAAGTGAATTACGCAATTTTATTAAATTGTGCAATTCACTTTAATGTACTGATATAAATTTTCGAAAATTAATAGCATTAGGCACGCTCAACTTTACCTGAACGTAAGCAAGAAGTACATACATACATCTTCTTTGTTGCTCCATTAACCTTAACTCTAACAGACTTAACGTTAGAATTCCAAATCTTATTAGATCTTCTATGAGAATGACTCACTGCATTACCAAAGTGAGCACCTTTTTCGCAAACTGCACATTTAGCCATATCAATTACACCTCCTTACCGGTATTGGGTAAATTTACCCACAACAGAGATTATTGTATCAGAACATATTACATTTTGCAACACCTTTTTACTAAAAATATTACATTTTAATGACAAAACATATTATAACCTATAATAATAAGAGCAATTATTATAACTATATGCCAGAACATACTACCTGTAAAGATTAACCCTATAATCATTCCAACCGCAATCCAGAACATAATAAAGCCCAACATCCTGCACATAACAATCCTCTTCTTATGTACACTGCCCTTATCTTTATGATGTTATCAATACATATGGCGCAGATATACATATTATCCATTTTGTAAATGTATATGCTGTATACTCATTTTTTATAATCTATTCTTCACTGTAACATCACTGATAGCTTCATCAATATCATCATCCATCTTTACATCACCAAACTTGCCAGTTATTCTGTCAACCACATCTGGAACCATATCCAAAATCTTAGTTACAGTATCCTGATTTTTGATATTAACAAGCTTAGTTGCACCATTCTGGATAACAAGAACAGCACTTGGAGACATCTTGCCTCCCAATACCACCGCCGGCGTTATTCTTCTTATCACCAGCAAATGCACCGGCCCCAACACCAAACGATACATCAACTAATGGAAGTATAATTGTATCATTAACGTGTACCGCTTCCCAACAACTGTCTTAGCTGATAAAAGAATCCATACCCTTAAAAAGCGATGCAACAGTTTCATTAAAATCATTCTTATTCTCTGCCATATTAATCCTCCATTACTAACCCTTATTAAACACAAGCTTTCTAAACCTGTTGTTTTTATATACTCTTAAAGCTATCAAAAGCAGGCGTATATTCTTACCCTGCCTTTCATATATATATCCCCTTCCAGCACTTTCTGTTCAAAATTCAGGGGTTATATTAAACTCAACACCTGTAATTCCATATATAACCGCAATCACTCCTAATATCCTGCCTGTCATATATGGTTCTTCACAACCATAGCGCACATTAACATCATACTTAACCGGTGTTATTTCTCTTATAAGTTCTTTAAGTTCCTTCTTAATAAGCCTTACAAGTTCTTTATTCTCTTCATCATTAATAATTACTTTTAAATCATTAATCTTCTGCCAAGCACTTCGCTTCTTATCCACAATGGCTTTTAAAAGCTTTTTAAACTTGCTTTTTATGCTTATAAGCTTATCTTTCACACTATTAAGTGCTGCTTTCAGCCTGCCAATGAGGTCTTTTTTCTTATGAGGCTGGCTGACTGACTGCCTATTATGTTTATCATCCTCATTATGCTGGTTATTACTTCTGCTTTCTATATGTTGCTTTATGTCAGCTTTTTTATGAATTTCTTCCAGCCTTTCTTTAGAAGAACTCCTTGAGGCTTTTTCATCTGTCTTTTCTAAAGCTTCATCTGCCACCATCTTTTTATCAGCAACGGCTTTTTCAGCTTCTAATGATTCAACCTGCACAGCAGTATCCTGACTATTGCCAGCACCACTTGTTTCATTCTGTCTACCAGCAGCGTATTGTCCGGCAGTTTCTTGACTGCTGTCCGCCACATACATATCATCAATGCACTTATCGCCTTCTTTATTCTTTTGCTTCTTCTCCTTATCCGAATTATTATCGAATATTTTAAAGAACATAGCATATGCCTTAACCGATAAGTCATTAGCATATGATGCTTTTAGCCTAAGAACATTAAGAAGCCAGCTTATCTTAATATTTGCCGTAAGCCTGCTATGATAATCAGCACTAATATTATATCTTACCGGCACGAATAAAACCATAAGCACCAACAGAATTAATATTCCAAGCAATGATAGAAGCACTATTCCTGCTATTTTAAGAATTAATAATATAATATGAACCATTAATGCCCCCATTATTATTTATTGCCAAATCCAAGATATTCTCTTATATCAAATCCACCTGTAGCATTATACACTTCATCAATTATATCTCTCACAAGATTAAGTGCCTCATCACGTCCTTTAGCAAGTCCAACTACATATATTTCTTCGTTTACATTTTTATTCTTAAAATGTGGTTGTAAAAGCATATTAGCCGAATATATATCCAGAATATTGCAAGTGTTAGAAGCAAGTGTTATCAAAAATGTATCTGCACAAAATCTGTTCTTTCTTATATGTCCAAATACTTTATATTTATCTTTCTTTGCATTCTCACCAATATACAGCTTTCTATACCACTTCACAATATTCCTCGTTTCCAAGCAGTACAAGACCGCTTAATATACATTTATTGTCCGGCAATAATCATTCTACTACTTCAACAACAGCCTTCTTCTCAGCTTCATCACTGCACTGTATTAAATGAACTGTTGATATAATCCTGAATTTCTTCCGTATTATTAAAGAACACTGGAAGCATTGATAATACAGCCGCCATAACTGCTCTTTTAACACTTTGCTGACAGTCTGTAAATAACCTATCAAGCTCTGTAATAAGCTTTTCTGCCGCCATATCAGCATATGAATCATCAGGAATTTTCATCAAAATATTCTTTAGGCGATATATCAACAAAGTCACTTCCTGACTGAAGCTTGCCGATTGCTTCAAGCGAGCTGTACATATCTGACAGTGCAAGTTCATCTAATGTATCATTAAGGTTGGCAGCAGCATACTGTGTTGCAAAATCAGCCGCCATTACAGTTTCTAATATACGCTCCTGTTTGCCCTCAAAAGCTGTAAAGAGTTCTGCTATCTCATCAAGCTCCTGCTCATCTTCAAACAGGCTCTTAGACTTAAGAATAATATCTTTAGCAACATTTACCTCTGTATTATCCCCTATTGTATTATTATCAGATAATATAATTGTATACAAATCATTAATTATCTGGGCAAGAAGCACATATATATCAGCTGCATTGTTCATCTTCTCTGTAGCTATATCAAGTGCACCCCTTAAACGTGTGTACTCACTGCTGTCAAGATTTTTATAATCTGCATTCTTTAACGTTACATAGAAATCATTCATATCCTTAAAGAACATTGAGTCTTTATCAGCATCTTTTAACATCGCACTTGTACTTAACGAATAATAGAAATCATCAATTGTCTGTTTCTGTGCTCCGTGATACAGCGTAAATGCATCTTTAATATGATCATAAAATCTTGCTTTTGACATTCTTATCGGAAGCTGGCCAACCATTTCAGATATTCTTCCATTGATAGATACATTATCTTTATCAGATAAAATGTAGTGCATTATGTCATTAGTCTATATGTATTATAGTATTCCTCATCAAGTTCATCATCCTTAAAGCGGTATTCTACTCTGTTCAATACATATTCGTATATCTTAAACTTGTCAACATAATCAGTTATGCTTTCCATAATAGCTATAAGACGGTTTCTTAGCGAACTAATCTTGTCTGTAAGAACATCTTCACTGGCAACAGCTGAATCTATGGAAGAAATCTCTATTATCTCATTGACTCCCTGGAACATTTCAAGAAACAGCTCATCATCTATCTCATTATCCTTAAATCATATTAAGAATTGTATAATAATTCATAGACATCTTAATATAAGCAAGACCATTATATAATGATGACAATCCCTTTCCATATTTAACAAGATTATCTGATAAATTCTTACCCTTTGTTATCTCACTGGCAATATATCCTAAATTCTTCATATACCTATTTCCAATCGTTAATTTTAATCAATGATTAATTTAAATTAAGCTTATCAAGCTTATCGCAGAAATCAAATGTTGCGAAATAATCTTTTGGTGTCTCTGCTCTTCTTATCATCTGTACACTTCCATCTTCCTTAAGCAGAAGCTCTGCTGATCTTAACTTACCATTATACTGGTACCCCATAGAATAACCATGTGCTCCAGTATCGTGAATAATGAGATAATCTCCCATATCAATCTTTGGCAGCATTCTGTCAATTGCAAATTTATCACTATTCTCACAAAGTGAACCTGTTACATCATACTTGTGGTCGCAAGGCTCATTTTCCTTACCTGCTACTGTAATATGATGATAAGCACCATAGATAGCTGGCCTCATAAGATTTACTGCACATGCATCAACACCAATATACTCCTTATAAATGTGCTTCTCGTGGATAGCCTTTGTTACAACACAGCCATAAGGTGCAAGCATAAATCTTCCAAGCTCTGTATATATTGCAACATCCCCCATACCAGCTGCTGTAAGAATTTCATCATATACCTTATGAACGCCAGCACCGATAACAGCAATATCATTAGGTGTCTGGTCTGGCTTGTATGCAACACCAACTCCACCAGAAAGGTTAATAAACTTAATATCAGCTCCTGTCTTATCACGAAGTTCTACAGCAAGCTCAAATAAAATCTTGGCAAGTGTTGGATAGTATTCATTTGTAACTGTGTTACTTGCAAGGAATGAATGTATGCCAAAATGCTTAACACCCTTGCTCTTTAATATCTTAAAGGCTTCAATAATCTGATCGTGTGTCATACCATACTTGGCATCACCCGGATTGTCCATAATTGATGTTCCAAGCTGGAAATATCCGCCAGGGTTATATCTACAACTCATAGTTTCCGGGAACTTTCCATCAAGTATTTTATCTAAGAATTCAATGTGTGTAATATCATCAAGATTAATTGTTGCACCAATCTCATTGGCATAAGCATATTCTTCTGCTGGTGTATCATTAGATGAGAACATAATCTCACCCGGCTTATAATCAAGTGCATACGCCATCATAAGCTCTGTCTCAGATGCACAATCAACTCCACAGCCGTACTCCTTTAATATTCTTCCTGATTTCGTAGTAAAATCTCCAAATTTCAGGACATTACAGTCAATCATAAATTCAATAAATTCCTGCTTATACTGTTCCATTTATCTAATCCTCCATGTTTTTCATATATACGACAAACC
>ENA-OQBD01000965-OQBD01000965.1-human-gut-metagenome-genome-assembly--contig:-NODE-965-length-14233-cov-3.076067_pt1 | contig 14233 bp, 15 predicted proteins | sample MGYA00242742_ERZ504543 | MGnify/ENA primary metagenome ERZ504543 (study PRJEB26092, sample SAMD00036239) | human gut metagenome | host: Homo sapiens | study: EMG produced TPA metagenomics assembly of... | reverse complement strand
CACAGACAGCCAGCTCTTCCAGCACCTCTTCCACTGCGCTCTCTTTCGTATGTAAATATACTTTTTCCACCCGGGCAGTCAGATTCTGTCATGATATCCACAAATGGAACTGACCATTTTTCCCCAAAAACGCTTTGCGAAGTTTCTTTTCAGAAGTTTTTTTCACCATTCCGTTCCTTCCTGATCCATTTTTATTCACAAAAAGAAAGGTCGGAATCTGATATCTTTTTTAATAACTTCCATAATGTCTTGTGTATGCTTCCTTGCACACCATCTGCTCACTGACAACAAGCACCGCGCAATCCAGAACCTGCAGAACGCGTTTCCATCTCCGCAGAAAAGTCCACATGTCCCGGTGTATCAAGAAGTGTTGATTGTGCGATCCTTCCACCGGAATACTGCCTGCTTGGAAAAAATAGTGATCCCACGTTCTCTTTCCATCTGATCTGTATCTAGAACGCATCTTTATGATCCACTCTGCCAATCTTCCTGATTGCTCCGGCATGATAGAGCATGCTTTCTGACAGTGTCGTCTTTCCGGCATCCACATGCGCTACAATACCTATATTTATATATCTGTCCGGCTTATTTTCTGAGTTATTCCCCATAAAATCTGCCCCTTTCATTGTTTTCTCGTTTTCGGTGTTCGGCGTGTCAATAAGTATAAATTGCTTATTTGTGCAAGCACAAACGCAATTTATACTTTTGACACTTACATCATATCATAAGAAAGAAAAGGAGTCGACTGCTCTTCTTTACAGCCAACTCCTGCTTTTCTTTCTCTGTTATCTTCTAATTATTCACTGAATGATGCACAACCAGGCTTTCCCGATCGATTGCCTTAAAAGAATATCCCAGATTTTTATAGTACTCCATTACCGTCGGAAGTGCCTGAATGGTAGACTCCTTCGCCTCTGTGTCATGGAACAGGAGCATTACTTTGGTATACTCATCCGTTTCTGACTGTGCGATGATCTGATCTGCCGTAACCGTTCCTCCATCTCCACTGCTCACATTCCAGTCATAATACTGGTATCCCTTATCCAACACCTGCTGTGTCAGCTGTGTCATAATTCCTGCCGAGTATTTTTTTGAAATAGAATTCGATGCGCCTCCCGGAAAACGGATAAAGCATGGAACAAATCCAAGCTGTTCTTTTGCCACCTCTCCTATTTTCTCAAGATCATCAAAATAAGCATCCACAGATGCATAGACCTGATCATATTCATGAGTGTAACTGTGAAGTCCAACTGTATGTCCCTCATCATAAACCTTCTTGATCATAGGGAAATAATCCGGCTGCTGGGCAGTAATGAAAAAGGTTGCTTTCGCATCATACTGATCCAGAATATCAAGCACACGCTGCGTATTTGCAGACGGTCCATCATCAAATGTCAGATAAACGACTTTCTCATCATCCTGCGGATCCATGGTTCCAACTGCAACTCCCGGCTGCAGAGACATGGACTTATCTCTTTCTGCCTTTGCTGCCTCTTCTGCTTTTTTCGCTTCTTCTTCAGCTTTTTTCTTCTCTTGTGCTTCTTTCTCTTTCTGCATTTCTACCTGACGTAAATCTGCTACTTCCCGCGCATTTGCCACCATACATACACCTGTTCCGACAATTGCAAAAAACACAAGTCCTACCAGTATGTTGAAATAAATATTGTTCTCCTGCCGCATTCTTTTGTAACTGTGCATGACACTCACCATTGTATCTTTTATCTTTATCAAAATTTTCTTTATCTTTTGCTGCATTCTTTCTCCCATTCCCTCTGCATTACTGTAAACAACGCTCTTTTTCTTACGAATATTGCTGACATCATCATTTCCGGCATCTTTGGCATACAATATCCATATGATTATATTTATTATAGACCATATATCTTAAATATATAGTAATGATTCATTAAGAATTATTCGAAAAATATTACATTTCTGTTACTTACTATCCTGTACTACTGTTCACACTACCACGAGATCAACAATGAATCCCTTTCATCTGCATTTGACCATTTTCTTTACAAGTGTTAAAATAATTTGTAACTGTTCAGAGCCAAGCAAAATTTCATAAAACAGGTGTAAAATGCTTGCATTTTTAAGACTGTTTTTGAAATTTTATTTGGCGGATACGCCACACCGACGAAATGCGTAGCATTTTGGAGGTTGGCTCTGAACAGTTACAATAATTTTACAGATAAGCAATCACAGCATTCGTATGATCTGCTATAGAACATAGAAAGGAGAATATCCGCAATGGAGGATAAGCGTATCACCAAAACAAAATGTGCTTTAAAGTCTGCTCTTTTGGATCTTTTAACCACACAGGCTTTTGATGTGATTTCAATCACGGAATTATGTAAGATTGCCAATGTCAGCCGGATCACTTTCTACACACATTATAAAGATAAATTTGCCCTCCTTGACGACATTTTCAATGATATGCTGATTATTGGAAAAGAGGGATACCATCGCAGACAAGAGGAAAACAATCCTGAAAACAATCTCACACAGGGATATCTGAACGTTTTGGACAGTATTTTGTCTCTTTACTATGAACGTTATGAATTTTTTCCAGCATGTCGTACCGGAAACAAATCCTTACCTGGCTTTTCGATTTTATCGGATCCTTTTAGACACGGTAGAATCTCATACAGATAAGCTGAAGGCTTCTTATTCTTTAAAATATTCTGCAAGACAGATTGCCGGATTCATCTGCTTTGGTCTGTTCGGATTTATCAGTGAGTCTTATACATCAAAAGTACCGTTAGAACAGGTTCAGGCCGGAGCAAGACAACTTTTAACAGATCTTCTGCAATCCAAAATTCTTGTATAATGTTTTGCATTTGTAACTGTTCAGAGCCAAGCAAAATTTCAAAAAAAGATGTAAAATGCTTGCATTTTTAGATGTAAACATGAAAAAGAACATGCACCACAGTTTCAAGACTTCTTAAACAGAAGCTTTTATTCTCTGGTCATGTTCTTTTTTATTTTTAATAGTTACGCCTCTTTTTCTTTGTAATGATGCGCCTCTTCGAGCATCATATCTTTCACTTTCATCAGTCGAATCTGTGTACTACGCTCATTCTCATCCAGTTTCATCGTAATGTATTTGATACTTTCCTCTGTCTCTGGAATGATAACATGCTCCAGTGCATTTACACGACGTCTTGTCTTCTCAATCTCTGCCGCCATCAGCTGACATGCTTTTTCACATTCTGCAAGTCGGATCATGTCTGGGAGGATATCTGATAAAGACTTCACTGCTCCATCAAGATCGCTGGAAGTAAATGCAAATCCATAAGAATAGATATCATTTTCATCCGCTGTTCTTGTTTTGGATGTGAAGGTCGGAATCTCAACACTCATAACATTCTTCTCATCAACTATAAGTCCAACTTCCTGCTTCGGAGCCATCAATGCAGTATTCAGTGCTGCCTCTGACATTCCGGCCCGGGCAATAACAAAATTACGGTTCGCAGAGAGAATTCCTTCTTCTACACGAAGTCTCACTTCCATATTTTCTCGGACAAGATCCAGATACTGGCGCATCAGCTCATCACGCTTATCTTTCAAAAGCTTGTGACCACGAATGGCTGTAATCCGCTTTTTCTTCAAACGGGTTAGTTCCATACGGGTTGGATTCACTTGTTTCGCAGCCAATACCGCCACCTCCTCTTTCTATCTTCGATCACTCTGTCTGTTCTTACTCTTTGTCGTAATATTCATCCAGATATTTATCGTCAATTCGTTTGAGTTCGGTACGCGGCAGCATGCGAAGCAGCTTCCATCCGATATTCAATGTTTCCTCAATGCTTCGGTCTGTCTGATATCCCTGAGATACATATTCTTTCTCAAATGCATCTGCGAAACGTGCATATTTCAGGTCAATTTCTGTCAGTGCAGCCTCTCCCAGGATAACCATCAGCTCTTTTGCATCTTTACCACGCGCATAAGCGGCAAACAACTGATTCATCGTATTGGCATGATCTGCTCTTGTCTTACCTGCTCCGATTCCTTTATCTTTCAGACGGGACAGAGATGGAAGAACATCAATTGGAGGTGTTACTCCTTTTCTGTAAAGCTCACGGCTTAAGATGATCTGTCCTTCCGTGATATATCCTGTCAGGTCAGGGATTGGATGAGTCTTGTCATCCTCAGGCATTGTCAGGATTGGGATCATTGTGATACTTCCCTTCTTGCCATTCTGACGTCCTGCTCTTTCATACAGTGTTGCAAGGTCTGTGTACAGATATCCCGGATATCCACGACGTCCAGGAACTTCCTTTCTGGCTGCGGATACCTCACGCAATGCATCTGCGTAGTTTGTGATATCTGTCAGAATAACAAGGACATGCATATCCTTTTCAAATGCAAGATACTCCGCTGCTGTCAGCGCCATACGTGGTGTTGCGATACGCTCGATTGCCGGGTCATTCGCAAGGTTTACAAACAATACTGTTCTGTCGAGTGCTCCTGTCTCGCGGAAGCTTTCGATAAAGAAGTTAGACTCCTCGAAAGTAATACCCATAGCAGCAAATACAACCGCAAAGTTTTCATTTGTTCCAAGTACCTTTGCCTGACGGGCAATCTGTGCTGCCAACTGTGCATGCGGCAGACCAGATGCTGAGAAGATTGGAAGCTTCTGTCCACGAACCAGTGTATTCAATCCATCAATTGCAGATACTCCTGTCTGGATAAACTCCTCCGGATAACATCTAGCCGCCGGATTCATCGGAAGACCATTGATATCCATTCTGGCATCCGGAAGGATCTGCGGACCCTCATCAATCGGATTACCAAGTCCATCAAAGACACGTCCAAGCATATCTTCTGATACGCCAAGTTCCATGCTTCGTCCAAGAAATCGGACTTTGCTGTTGGAGAGGTTAATACCTGTTGAACTTTCAAACAGCTGTACAAGGACATCGCTTCCATTCACTTCCAGAACTTTACATCTTCTAGTCTCTCCGCTCGCCATCTCTATCTCTCCAAGCTCATCATATGTCACGCCTTCTACTCCATGCACCAGCATCAGAGGTCCGGCCACTTCCTGAATGGTTCTATATTCTTTTGGCATTTAACCTTCCTCCTTTACAAATGCTGCTGCGATCTGAGCGCTTAATGTCTCATCAACCTGCTTAAATTCTTCGTCAAGCTTATCTTCTGTCACATATTTAAAACGTCCGATCTGCTCTCTGACCGGCATTGAGATCAGCTTCTGAAGTGATGCACCATCTTTTAATGCATCGGTTGCTCTGTCAAAGAATTCGTTAACGAGAACCATCATCATGTGCTGTTTCTTCAATGACGTATACGTATCTACTTCATGGAAAGAGTTCTGATGCAGGAAGTCCTCACGAATCGATCTTGCAGCTTCCATCTTCAGACGGTCGGACGGTGAAAGTGCGTCCATACCTACCATCTTAACGATCTCTTCCAGTTCTGCTTCTTCCTGAAGCAGTGTCATCATCTTCTGACGGCCTTCCATCCAGTCTTCGGCAACCTGTCCGTTAAACCATTTTTCCATATCATCCAGATACAGGGAGTAACTCTTCAACCAGTTGATTGCCGGGAAATGTCTCTTGTATGCCAGGGAAGCATCCAGTCCCCAGAACACTTTGACGATACGAAGTGTAGCCTGAGATACCGGCTCAGATGTATCACCACCCGGAGGAGATACTGCTCCGATAACGGAAAGTGCTCCTTCTCTTCCTTCTTTTCCAAGAGAAACTACATGTCCGGCACGCTCATAAAACTGAGCCAGACGACTTCCAAGATAAGCCGGATATCCTTCTTCACCAGGCATCTCTTCCAGACGTCCTGACATCTCACGAAGTGCCTCAGCCCAACGGGATGTTGAGTCTGCCATAAGTGCTACAGAATATCCCATATCACGGAAATACTCTGCTATTGTAATTCCTGTGTAAATGGATGCCTCACGAGCTGCAACCGGCATATCCGATGTATTTGCGATCAGAACAGTTCTCTGCATCAAAGGCTGTCCTGTCTTCGGATCCTTCAGTTCAGGGAACTCGTTCAGAACGTCTGTCATCTCATTTCCACGCTCTCCACATCCGATGTAGACAACAATATCTGCCTCAGCCCATTTTGCAAGCTGATGCTGGATTACTGTCTTTCCACTTCCGAAAGGTCCCGGAACGGCCGCAACACCGCCCTTGGCGATTGGGAAGAATGTGTCGATAACACGCTGTCCTGTTACAAGTGGCATCTCCGGTGGAAGTTTCTTCTTATACGGACGACCGCGACGAACCGGCCACTTCTGCATCATAGTTAATTCTTTTTCGCCTTTTTCTGTTTCAACAACTGCTACAATATCTTCTACTGTAAATGTTCCTCTTTGATTTCCTTGATTGTCCTTTAATCCGTAAGGAACCATGATCTTCTGCTGTACAAGAACTGTTTTCCTGAACTGTACCGATCACATCATCCTGTCTTCTACTTCATCTCCAACCTTTACAGTAGGAACAAACTCCCATTTCAGATTTCTCTTAAGAGACGGAACTTCAACTCCTCTTTTCAGGTTATTTCCGGAAATCTTCATAATATCATCCAGTGGTCTCTGGATTCCGTCATAAATACTTGCGATCAGACCAGGTCCTAATTCTACAGACATTGGAACATCCATAGATTCAACCGGTTCTCCAGGTCCGAGACCTGATGTCTCTTCATATACCTGGATGGATGCCTCGTCACCGTGCATCTCAATGATCTCTCCGATCAGACGCTGTTCCGATACGCGGACAACGTCAAACATATTCGCATCACGCATTCCCTCTGCGATAACAAGAGGTCCTGCGACTTTTTTAATCACTCCTGTGCTCATTCGCTTACTCCTCCAAACAGAATATCTGATCCGACGGCCTGCTCAACTGTCTTCTTCACGCCTTCAACTCCGGCTCCTGTATTCCCCGACACACCCGGGATCTGAATAATCGCCGGAAATGTCTGCTCACCGTACTTGTTGATTTCTGACGGAATCTGTGCAGCCACAGCCTCTGTAATATAGATAATGCCGTAATTTCCTTCTGCAAGCTGGCGAAGCTTTGTCTTCGCCTCATCCCGGTCCTTCACAGGGCAGATGCTAAGACCGAGGGTGGCAAATCCATAGATACTGTCATAATCGCCCATTACTGCAATCTTATACATACATCTCCCTTATCCTTTCCCGGATTGCTTCATCCGGAAATTCATTCTGCTTTCCGGTCAGTATAATCCGTACTGTCTTGATCTCATTTTGTCTGGCTAACAGATACGCTAGAAGCGGTCCAACGGAAAATGATTCATATTTCTGTGACCTCATAGAATCTGTCATTTTATTATCACACCAGCGTTCAAATGCAGACGGTGATATACGCAGTGCATCGGCACTTTCACGATAAGATGTTTCTTCCAGATACTGTGCGATCTCCTCCGCACCGGCCAATGCTGCCTGTGTCAGCTGATCCACATTGATCTCGGAACAATTTACCATTGCTTTCTTCATAAATTCTGCATTTTTTCCTGTCTTCTGAGATCTTACTGCAATCTTAATATCAGCGATTGCAACTGCTGTCTGTGCATACTCTTCAATGATCTTCTCACCTGATTTTTTCCCTGCTTCCAGCATAGCTTCCAGTGTTGCGCGATCAATAATAAGATCGCACAGCTGTCCGTCTCTTGTGTGAAGCAGAGTGTCAAATGCTTCTCTTGCTGTTGCTGGCATATTACCCGGCAGCTTATCAAATTCTTTGTTCTGGACAAGTGCAAACATCTCTTCTCCAGGAATCTCACAGTCATCGTAAAAAAGTGTTTTTATTCTCCACTTCCGTACACACTTCTTTGATTGCTGCTTTTCAGATTGTGATAAAGTTTTTGGAAGTGACAGAACATCGAATACATGCATATCCGGTGCCACCTCACGGATTGTCTGCCACATCTTCTCTTCTTCCTTATTCAGAACTTCATCTGCATCCAACGTTCCTGCTGTCAGATCTCCCCAGCCCTTTTCAACCAGAAGCTGTAGAGCCTGTTCTGCACTCTTGCACGCAAGAAGCTGTTCGATCACTGCATTCGTTAAAAGAGAGACTTCCAGTGCACGGATTCTGGCAACCGCATAGGTATATTTTGTCTTACTCAAGATTATCCCTCCTTGCGGCTACACTGCTGTAAACAGCTGCCGGTTCACTTTATCTGATAACTCTTCTCTTTTTGCATCAAACAACGCTTTGATCGTACAATTTTCTTCGATGCCGCCATAGGTCAGGATAAATCCCCATCCATTCCGTCCGGCACTGTCTCTGTAAGTTCCAGGCTTCCGCCTTTCTTCTTCGCTGTTTCATATACTTTTTCCATATACCCTTGAGGCATACGTTTTCTGTCTTTCTCTGTAAAGCAGATGGTTCCTTCTTCCGGAAGTACATACTTCTCAAGAACCTTTTCAAGCATTGCAAAATAAGCTGCATCATCAAGCTCTCCGACTGCTTTGTAAGCATCTTCAAGAACTTCACTGATCACTTCCTGTTTCGCCTCAAGTACTGCCTTGCGCTTTCTCATATCTGATGAAGAGACCAGGCGTTTCACAGAATCTTCTGCTCTGGCTTCTGCCTGTGCGACAATCTTCCGTGCATCTTTCTCTGCCTGTGCGTGTGCTTCCCCAATTATAGAATCCGCCTGTGCGTGTGCCTGTGCGAGTATCTCTTTTGCATTGTCCTGCGCCTCTGCGATTATCTGCGCTTTCATTTTGTCAAGTCCACTCATCTCCACGCTCTCCTTTTTATTTATTTCTTACAGCTGGATACCACTTACTGCGAGGAAGGAAATCAGAAGAGCCAGGATCGCATATGTCTCAACCATTGCCGGGAACAGCATTGCTTTACCAAACTGCTCTGGCTTCTTTGCTACGATTCCGATAGAAGCCGCTGCTGTCTTACCCTGTGCGATACCTGAAATCAATCCAACAATACCGATTGGGAGACAAGCTGCAAGAATCATAAGTCCTGACTGAACGCTAACTTCTACTCCGCCTCCGCCGAGAATACCAATTTTAGAAAGTGTAATAAATCCAACAAGCAGTCCATACAGTCCCTGTGTACCTGGGAGCAGCTGCATGATAAGTACTTTAGCGAATTTGCTCGGGTCTTCTGTTACAACACCTGATGCTGCCTGTCCTGCGATACCTACACCTAACGCAGATCCTGCACCTGCGAATAATACTGCGATTGCTGCGCCTAATAATCCATATACAACTCCAAGTTCACCTGCTATATTCATAATGTTGTTTCCTCCTTAACATCAACATATTTCGTATTTTCTTTAAAAGGCTCGAATGCTTTTCCGCCGCCTTCATAAAATTTTCCGAAGAATTCCACAAACTGTAAACGGTTTGTGTGTACATAAGCTCCCAGCAGATTGATCGCCAGGTTCAATACGTGTCCCACAATGAAGATCACAATGAAAAGAATCACACCGATCACATTGTTTGGAAGCATCGCTCCCATCTGATTAATAACGGATGCGATAACTCCTGTTGCAAGTCCAAGTGCAAGAAGTCTTGAATAGGACAATGCGTCACTGAGCCATCCTGTCACGTTATACAAATCATACGCTCCAAGCGCAAGCCGAAGCGCCGGATTCTTGTTTGCTCTTCCTGACATCAGCACAATACCGATTGCTCCACCCGCAGCCATCACTTTTGCAGCAGTGTTCAAAGCTGCCGGGAACACGATCGTAGTCTGTGCGATTGATGCGAAAATGTCACTTGGAAGCAGCATCAGGATCAACCCGATCAGCATTACAAACCAAAGTACAACGTCACAGATAAAATCTACAACCTTACCATCTTTTAAACACAGATAACCTTTAATTCCAAGTCCTACGAACAAATGAATTGTTCCAAACAACAAAGAATAAACCAGAAGTTTCATTGGATCATTCAATGGAACAAACCAAAGTGCCGGAACTGTTACCGTATGTCCGAAGAATTTTTCTGAAACAATGTCTACGATATTTCCAAAATATCCTCCAAACAGAACGCCCCATACAAGTGTAGATACTCCACAGTAGAAGAACAGTTTCAAAGATTTTGCCATGCTCTGTGACATTCTTGGATATTTCTTCACAAGAATCGCACACACAATTGCAACAACTGCTCCATACGCTGCATCTGACAACATCATTCCGAAGAAAAATACATAGAAGAATGACATGATCGTTGTCGGATCGATCTCTCCGGCATGCGGTAATCCGTAAGATTCTACAATGCCTTCCATGTTTGTAGAGAATGGGTTATTCTTTAAAATAACCGGTGCTTCTTCACCTTCTTCAATGTCTTCAATATCTACCATACAGTTATATTTCTCTGTCAAAGATTTCTCTACCTGACCTGACTCACATGCCGGTATATATCCACTTATCACAAATGTACGCTTTGACTGAAGAAGATCTCCGAGAACTGCATACTTATCTGCTCGGACTCTGTAATAATCTGCTACGGCCTGAAGTTCTTTTCTTTTGGAAGCCAGGCTCTTAAGTTCTGCCTCGCACTGCATCATCCGCTCTCTTGACGCTGCTATCTCTGTTTCCAGTACTTCCTTCTGCTCTTTTGGTGTCTTGCTCCAGTTTTGAGACGGTCTTGCAAATCCTGCACTTCGAAGTGCTTCTTCCACTGTCTGGAGTTGTTCTTTCAAACAGATGACTGCAATGCAAATCATATTAGATTCTGCTGAAACTAAATGTACATCGACCCCTGTTTTCTCCATCACTTCCGGAGTCTTCTCAAGTAGAATGGAATAAATGTTCTCAAGAGTAAGCTCTCCCGGCATTGTTCCCAGAATCAAAGCAGTCCTTTTTGTCTTCCCTTCCTGAAGCGGAACATCTAATGCCATCCACGGCATCAGACTTTCAATCTGATTCTCAATCTTTGCTATGCCTGCTCTAAGCTCAGCATACTCACGATCAAGATCATAAATTCCGCGGGCTGTCTTGATCAATTCCGGTCCAGATATCTTGAACCCTTTTCTTCCAACTCGCGATCGATCAGTTCTTTTCCTTCCAGCGAAGAAAGTAATGACCTTTTTTCTCCGGAGCGTAAGCATCCAGAATCCCCAGTGCCCGTTCTGCTGCCGTTGCCGCTTTTTCAAATTTCATCCGCTGTCCGGTTGTGTCCATACTTTGGAAGAATGCATCCTCTTCTTTGTCCCTGTCAACTTCAAGAACTCCAAGATGCTGTAACTGTTCCAGGATTTGCTTTTCGATCTTTCTTCAGGGCACAGATGCTGATTTTCTGCATCTTAAGTACCGCCCATAAATCTTATCCCTCCATTTTTTGTTACGACCACATGGATCAGATCAATTCAGAAAGAACTAGCTGCACTGCTGCATCCATTTTTCTCTCTTGCAGAAACCTTCAGCTCTTCGATCACATCTTTGAGCTTCTCTGCTTCTTTATCTTCCTGATTTTTCGCCTCTTCTCTGGCTTTCTCATCCAGTCCACCGGCAGTTCTTTTTGCCTCTTCTATAAGTTCTTCATGAATCTGCTTTGCTTGAAGAGATGCATCTTTCAGAATCTGTTCTTTCTGTTCCTGCGCTTTTACAAGAATCTCTTCTGCCTGCTGTTCTGCTTCTTTAATTGACCGGATTGTCTCATCCACCATAGTATCTACACCACCTTTCTTGTCTCCCCTTTTTATTGTTCTTATGTGATTTTGAACAATAAGATTTCTTCGTTGCATGTTGTTACTGCACATTAATATCTAAGGATTACGCTGTTCGCAGCACGTATCAATATATTATTACCATACTTTTCTTTCCTATTCTCTTTCTGTTTGTAACTTTCGCACAACGATGTTATTTTAAACATAGCATATTTTGTCGTAATAATCAAACTTTTTATTAGATTTTTATAAAAATTTTTTAGATTACTAAATATTTCTTCTATTTTTTGTAGTTTATTAAACGTTTTTTGTGTATTTGTATAAATATCTGATTATTCTTTCTCTTTGCGCTCTGTTTATAAGACATCTGATTTTGTACATCTTATCTTCTCGAATTTTGCACATCTTGTTAAGCAAATAGACCATTCCATCTGCGAGAATATAAAACTAGTCAATGAAAATAGGGGGATACTGTTACCCCAAAACTGCAGAAATGCGAAGCTAGTCAACGAATGCAGCAGGATCCGTTACCCAAGAATTAAAGAAATGCGAGAATAGGTCAACAACGACAGGGGATACTTTTACCCGAAAATTCAAAAACACAAAGCTAGTCAATGAATGCAATAGGATCTGTTAACCCCAAAACTGTAAAAACAGAAAACAAGTCAAAAAGGAACAGGATCAAACCTTTTATAACTGGATTTGACCCTGTTCCTTTTTCACTTTATTTCCAATGAAGTTCATGCAGTTCTCCACTTAAATTCATCCCTGCGAATCCATTCTGTCGCAGTGCTTCATACAACACAATTGCCACCGAATTACCAAGATTCAATGAGCGGATATCTCCATTCATCGGGATTCTCATACAGTCTTCCTCATGCTCTACAAGAATCTCTTCCGGGATTCCTGCGCTCTCTTTCCCGAACATAATATAGCAATCCGGCTCATAATCTACTTCTGTGTAGACTTTGTGCGCTTTTGTCGTTGCCATATAGATTTTTGCTCCCGGATTCTTTTCAAGAAAATCCTGATAATCAATATAAGTTGTCACATCAAGATCGTTCCAGTAATCCATGCCTGCGCGCTTTAATGATTTCTCATTCAGCTTAAATCCCAATGGCTCGATCAAATGAAGCCTTGTCCCTGTTGCTACACAGGTTCTTCCGATATTTCCTGTATTTGCCGGAATTTCCGGCTCATAAAGTACAATATTTAACATATTTATCGCCTCTTCTATCTTCTTATTCTTCTGATTCTTTTCGCTCTTTCCACCAGCGGCTCAGTTCATCCGGTGCCGGACGATCCAGATAACGGGTTTCTTCTCCATTTACAAGTGTTCTTGCATTCTGTTCTTTTACAAATCCGATCCTTACTGCCGGAACACCTGCATTCTTCAAGCTTTCCAACGTCTCTTCTCCATGCTCTGTCAGCACAAGATAACTTCCGACTGATGTGAGAAGATATGGATTTAACTGAAAGAATTCACAGATTTCCACTGTCTCCTGCTTAAGTGCAAGTTTTGAGAAATCAATCTCAAATCCTGTCTTTTCTGCCTCTGCAAGTTCCCATAATCCGCAGAGTACACCTCCATCCCCACACTGTCTGCTCTTCGCTTCTTCCGGAAGCTTTAAAATCTGTTCCGGAAGTATAAGTGATTCCTTGCAACGCTTTGTTTTTTCTATAAAAGATGGTGTAAATCTTGTACGAAGATCTGCCTCTGCCTCTTCAACCAATCGCAGCGTTCCTTCCAATCCCGTATAGCCGCAAAGGATGATTTCCGTTCCCGGAATCCATTTTTCATCTGTGCTTTTGAACTTTTTTTCACGCCAACAGCAGTAATATGAATCACTGTCTGCAAAACATACTCTGCACTTTCAGCCTGTACACAGGTAATGGCAAGTCCTATCTCCTCACAGATCTCTGTCAGGATTCTCATGATATCTTTTAATTCCTGCTCGTCAGAACTTTCAGGAAACAAAATCTGTACGGAAACCGCTGTTGGTCTGACTCTCTTTGCCGCAAGATCTCCTGCTGATTTAATCACTGCATATTTCACCTGTGCCGGTGCTTTTCCACTTACTGAAGCGCTACTCCAGACAAAATCCTTTTCGTCAGATATCAGTTCAGAACTACTTTCTTCCCACGCAGTTTTTCCTGTTGAATTCCTGTTTCCTTTTTGGATCTGTTTCTTTACAGAACGATTCCAGATCGTCTGCGTTACTCTCCCTGTCCGCATCACACTCTCCTTAGACCAGATATGGAATCACCATCGTTGCAACCATTGCAACAATAACCACCAAAATAATAATTGACACCAAACGTCTTACTTTTTTTATCATAAAAATTCATCTTTTTTCTCCATTTCCATTAACAAAACCATATGCAAATATCTTTCTAATGTCTGCAACTCTGTACTAATCCTCTATTATATAAATCGCCGCATCCTGATTCAGCTTATTTCTATGTCTGTAATCAAAAAGATGCAACTTTCCATTCAATCGCTCCAGATGAGTCATCTTTCGCAGTTGGCGACTGTCGTATCCTTCATAATCCTTCAGATACTTGTGCTCTTCTGCCTCTTT
>ENA-OQBD01000964-OQBD01000964.1-human-gut-metagenome-genome-assembly--contig:-NODE-964-length-14238-cov-3.858125_pt1 | contig 14238 bp, 16 predicted proteins | sample MGYA00242742_ERZ504543 | MGnify/ENA primary metagenome ERZ504543 (study PRJEB26092, sample SAMD00036239) | human gut metagenome | host: Homo sapiens | study: EMG produced TPA metagenomics assembly of... | reverse complement strand
CTACCAAAAACCCTACAAGTATGAATTTTGCCCGAGGAAACAAAAGCTGATCCTTTTGTTTTCGCCCTGAAAGTTGAGCGCAATCGGCCCTTTTTTTGCTCAAAGGAAAACTCTCCTGAGCGAATGCGATTTTGCAATTCCTTCCGCAGTTTTTGGCGCTGGTTATGTTTTAGAGTAGCTCTCATAATAGAACCCCCGGTTTGTATACATCAACTACCAGTAACTCAGTGTGAGTTAAAGAGGGAAACGAAACTCCAAACACACCCGATAAGGTTCCTTTCCCGAAAAGCGTAGGAGTAAAATCAAGCGTTCCTTCAAAGGCAACAAGCTCTCCTGAAACTCCCTGAGAAGTAACTTGAACCTGTAGATGCTCTGCAGAAAATTCACTTTTTAAAGACTCAGTGATCAGCGCGCAAGTTTGACCCACCTCCTGTCCATAGGAAGGAGAAGGCGCATAGGTGCAAACGAGCGACCGAAATGAGCGATCAAATGATGCGCATTCCGAAAAGAACAGCAATGCATTAATTACAATAAGACCAATTATTAAAGCAGCAGGAAAAGCTACTACAAATTCAATAGTCATTTGGCCGCAATCTTCCCTGTTTGCAAGAGCGCATTTTCGCTTCATCTCCATTGCCGTACCCCCGTCCATGAGGCAACAACCGAATAAAGCTGATCCAATCCCTCCTGAAAAGCACTCGATAAACTACCCGTAATCCCTGAAGGTAGCGAAACAGTAATGGGTATTTCGACTTTTCCTTCAAGAAGAACAATGGTTGCAATCTCAAACTCAGCACTTAGCGCATCAACAACCGAAGAGGCTAAAGTTTCTGCAGCCGAAACTGCTCCATTAATCCCACCCTCGCCGTAGTTAATAGCAGCATTTTTCATCGACAGAAGCTGCACCGAAAAAGAGGAATCATCTGCCGAAAGAACATGTGTCGAATTTACTAAGGCTGCTTTTCTTGCCAGTAAATCAGGAGGAGAAAATCCAACTTCATCTATTCGCTGCTCAAAAGTATCCGCAGCCCAAGTTCCAAGCCCGCTTGCACTTGCGAGCGGAATTGCATTGAGCGCCTGCTCTATCGCAGAACGCATCGCTTCGTGCCCATCTGCATATACCTCTAATAAACCCGACCACAAATCCAAAACAACACTCGCTGTGCCAACTGCAGCATTCTGCGAATCAATGCCGTCAAGAAATGATGTTATGGTGTTCTTCCCTTCATCCGAAGATTCACGAACAAGTGTTGACGCAGAAAGCGCAGCTCGCACACCAAGCATGCTCACGTCTTCACTTCCCGCAAAGGTAGAAACAAACCGCGAAGAAGGCGCAGAAAGATCAACCACAAGCGCAATAGCACCCCAATGTCCAGGAGGAAGAATTTTTAATCTTTTAGCACTAACCTCAGAAATTCCTTCAAAAATAGTGTCAAATAATCCTTGCGCAGTATCCTTGATACTCTTACTTAAAGGATCAAGCTTAAGACGTGCCTTTTCATATTCTTCAGCAGCGTGAGCTACCTCGTTGTAGTGATATTCGAATCCGTTTTCAATGTTCGAAGAAGCAGCCGCCACCTTTCCCATGCTGCTTGCACTAAATTTACAATGAGGACAGGTTGCGTACGCTCCACTCCCATCCATTTCTTGTATTGAACCACTGCCTACCCTTGTTTGATTCGAGCACCCAGGGCAACCTTCCCATGCATGAAGAGAAAACAGTCCTTGTTCGTTTTGCGTTTTAGGATAAATTGCATCACTATAAAGAGAGGTTAAACGCATTTCATCCGTATTTTTTGGAAGTGTAGGAAATGACGCTTCAAACGAATTGTCGGTTTCATGAACGTATCCTTCTCCCACCGTTTTTACTGCAAAGGCATAAAAATTCTTTCTTAATGCTGAATTTGACTGTTCCTCAATCGAAGATCCTTGAGGTTGTTCGATCTCATAGCGAACTTTGTAATACTGCTGAGAACGCGATAATGCCGCCTGAAAAGACCACGTATCGATTGAAGAAAAGTACGGATTGTCGACCCCACTCATATCGGCAAGACTTGCTGCTCTTTCGTACATACAGTATTCGCTCTTGCTTCCAGAATCGTGAATATAAGCCTTTTCTTTCCATTCATTTGCTTGCTGGGCTGCTTCTTCCGCTTTTTCTGCTTGATCTACTAAGGTCTGATGCTTTTCTTGGGCAGAGTTTTGAGCCTGGGTCGATTTTTCAAAAACAAGCGGCTCTCCTACAGTTCCCTCCCAGGGTGCCAAAACAACAATGCCGTAATAATGAGATTTCCCTTCTGCTGAATTCGCCAAGAGAACCTCCTGCGCTTTTGCAGTGGCAATAAAGGGAAGAGCTTTCTGTAATGTTTCAAGTGAATTTTGTGCCGATTCATAAAACGAATCACGGGCTTTTCCTATTTTTACCGAAGCATCCAAGAGCCCTTTCGACAAAGTTGCAGTTGGCGGGATGCAGGCACAAACAACCCCAATTGCTAAAACCACCAAAGAAGTAAGCGAAAGCGTGAAGGTTATTGCATCGCACACGGTAACTACAATATAGAATTCTCCAACTGTATTTTCTGCAGCAAGTACTGCCGCATCTGCAGTTTCTTGAACACGGGCGGAAACCGTGTTTATCTCATACACCTTTGCGCAAGTAAACAACAAAGCTAGAGAAATTAACAGAGCAAGAACCATTCCTACCGTAGAAAAGCCCTGGTCGGTCTCTTTATTCCAGAAAAGTGAAGAAGTACCCGAAGCTCTCATTTCAACTAATCCCCTCCAACAGTCCATCATCACGATGAACCCAGCCATTAGGGCTAATTCCATCTTCACTTTCTCTTATCCAGCTACTGTATGTTTCTCTCTGAACTTCAACTCGCTGGACAAAATACCCTGAAGCGTTTGTGAGACCCATTACTTGAGCTGCAAAATCAAAAAACGGTAGAAGTTCTAGCTGATTTTCTATTGAGACTTTAACCAAATCGCTTTCTTCGTTGCCCTCAAGAGTAATAGACCATGAGCAGCCAGATTGGTGAACATGAAAGTTTTCCTGCTGCGGAATAGACCCTAAATGACGCCGAATTGAATCCTCATACGAACTTTGATCTGCCGAGGCATCGGTTTTTGTTGAAAGAAGACGACACCCTTCGCTTGCCGCAGCCTTCATAACAGTATGGTTATATAAAATAATGCCTGGTTGTATCAGGAAGAGTAACAGCAAGAGTACGACGGGGATCAAGAAGGCGCATTCTACCGCTGCCTGTGCACTGTCGTATTTCAAAGGTAATCCCCGCATACTCTGATCACCACCTTTATCGATTTAGTTCCACTACAACGATCAAAACCTTGTTCTTCTGTCTTATTTCCGTACTTTTATTCAGCACGAAACATATCTTTCCAAGTACCTTCTCAGTAAAGAAACACATCCAACCAGGCACCTTCAGCCACTTGCTGCAAATGATGAGATGCAGACTGAAGCGCATGCTCAAGCACAAGACCCGTTTCGAAAAGGCGCCATACTGCTCCAAGTCCAATAATCAACGCAAGGAAGCCAGCAAAAATTACGGCATACTCAACGGTTGACTGTCCCGCATTACTTGAAACTCTCCTTGCGACTTTCGTTTTTCTTCGATACTTCCCCATCAGCTACTGCGCCACCAAAGGTCTATAAACTATTGATACCCGAAGCGATCGCATCCCACAGTTCTTGCAACTTAGGTCTAAAAACCGTAATCGCAAGAATAGCAATCACGACCAATACACCTACCAGAATTGCGTACTCAGTTGTCCCCTGACCTGGATAAACACGGAGATCTTTTCGACAACGCCACACCATACCCACCAACGATTTGTCCTTTGCGTTTTTCTCGTTGCCTCTTTCTACGTTCCTTTTCATAGCGCACCTCTTTTCTTACAATCGACTTCCAAGTTCCTATCAAAGCAAGGCAAACTGCCAGGCTAAAATGACGCTTTACCTCACCTGTCAAAAGCCACTAAAAACCTTCCATTAGATCAAGCATTATTGGACCCATTATGAGAATGAGCATTGCAGGGAGAATGAGTGTTCCTACTGGTAAAAGCATCTTTACCGGCGCCTTAGCAACTTTTTCTTCAAGCTTTGCCTTACGAACTGCACGTGCCTCACTTGCCAGCAAACTCAAATTCACAGCAAGCGATGTTCCGAAGCGCAACGACCGAATGATGTTTTCAGCAAGACGTTCGAATAAAACCGAATCATACGAACGAGCAAGCGCACGTAGTCCTTCACTTCGATCGATCAGTCCATGGGTCCATTGGCTCTGTGCCAATGCCAGAGATGAACTCAATGCGCCATCGAAATTGCTATAAAACAGGCTAAGCGCCCTATCGAACGTCATGCCACTTTTAAGCCCCAAAATTATCACCTCGATCATTTGAGATAGATGTTTTTTCGGCAACAAATGATCTACTTTGCGCCTCCTGCTTCAACGCCCTTGATACCGCAGTTACCCCTCCTATTCCCCCAAATATCAGCCCAATTAAAGTCATAAGCGAGCTCAAGAAAGTCCCCAGCAATGCACCAACAATTCCTCCGAAAAGCATCAATCGAAACCGTGCTGCTGCTACCCCTTTGCGGGAAACGAAACTATCCAAACCTGCCTGTCTTAATTGCTTTTCACAAGAAGTCCAATTCATCGCCAAAAGAGAAACCAGTCCATTTGGTAGAGTGTTTTCTCGACGACTCAACTCAATGACATAAACCAGGATGCGGTGATTCATACCTTGCGATTCCAAAGAAATCGACAATGCATCCGCAATCGATGAAGACCCTAAAAGTACTTTCATCGTGTTTTTGTGACGCGATGTTTTATAACTGCTAAACGCTGCACTACCGAGGATGCTTCCCGAGATAAAAGCGCACATCGTGGCAAATAGTCCTAATATCTCGCCCATCTACGCCACCTCGACTTTAAGCAAACGTCTCACCAGAGAAATCCCAAGTAGCTGCATACCTAATGCCACCAATAAAAGGCATATTCCAAGCATGCTCTCAAAAAATGGGTCTAAGAATCCAGGTGACACCAGTGAGAAAATTCCTATAAGAGCAAAAGGCATGATAGTAACTATCTGCGCAGAAAGTTTTGCCTGAGCGGTTTGAGTTTTTAGAGTACGTTTGAGTTCTATTTCATCAGAAACCGATTGACGGGTTATTTCTAAAACTTGCTGCATACTGCTGCCGGTTTTATGCTGAATCTCTAATGCTGTAGCAAGAAAAACCAACTCGGGTTCATCTGTTTTATTCTTCAAAACAGCCAAGGCATCTTCGGGATTTCCACCCGTTTTAAGAACTCCTTCAACTTCATGAAAGAGTTCGCCTAAGGGTCCTGAAAGACTTTTTCTTACCTCGCTTATAGTTTGCATGAGGGTATAACCAACCTGAAAACAGGCTTTCATCGATTGCAGTGCTTCAGGAATAGCTTCACGTAGCTGCTCACGCTCTAAATCACATCGATGCCCCGCCCAAAGGCCAATCGAAAGCCACAGGCACACTCCTAAAGCAATCCCACACACCATCGAGCTTGACAGCAAAACACCAAAGCAAGAAACAACTACCGTTGCCGCCACCAGAAGGGAAATAATAGTCTCAACAGGTATGCTTCCATATTTACTCCTAAGCGCCCTTTGAATAGTTTCCCCATAACGCTTTATAGGTGAAATCAAAAGAAGCTTCCGAGAGAGTTTCAATAAAAACGGTATTCCATGTCGTAAAAGCGAAGCGAAAAGAGACCCGTCTACCCCTGATCTGTTCTGCACCTTCTGACTTCGCAACACTTTTACAATACGTTCCTGCAATGCTAGCGAAACAAGAAAACCGCCCACTAAAGCACACAGAAGCGATCCTAAGAGAAGCATCATTTGCGTTTCCACTGTTCGACCTCCTCACCCGTCGCAATTCCCAAATAAGGCAGGTCGTCCAACCAGGCAGGATAGCTACGCCATTCGCATTCTCCTGTAACAAAATCTCGAACATAATATTGATCAACAAGACAACGTAACTTTTCTTCGCTCCAGCTAAACCCCGCTATTTCACAAATTCCTCTCGAACCATCTGGATATCGAGTTGTTTGGACTACCACATCTATCGCGGTTGCTATTTGAGCTTCAATGACGCTTACAGGTAACTCTGCCCCATAGCGAACCATCGTTGCCAATCGCGATACTGTTTCTTGGGGAGAATTTGCATGAAGCGTTGTAAGCGATCCATCATGTCCCGTCGACATAGCCTGCAACATATCGAGGGCTTCTGCCCCACGACACTCCCCGACCACAATTCGATCTGGACGCATTCGCAAGGAATTAACCACTAAATCACGAATGGTAACTTCGCCCACTCCTTCAGCACTTTGAGGACGTGCTTCTAGACGAACCACATGAGGATGCTCGTGAAATCGTAATTCGGCAGAATCCTCAACTGTCACAATGCGTTCCGAAAAGGGAATTATCGCCGAAAGTGCATTAAGAAGCGTTGTTTTTCCACTACCTGTGCCTCCAGAAACCGCAATGTTGCACCTTCTCAAGACCGCCCATTCAAGAAACTGCTCTATCTGTTCATCAAAGGAACCTAATTTACGCATCTCTGATAATGAAAATGCGTGAGATCTAAATTTTCGAATTGTCACGGTAGGACCATCGATAGCTAGAGGCGGAATGATCGCATTCACGCGATGCCCTTGTGGCAAACGCGCATTAACCATAGGAGATGACTCATCAATCCGTCTCCCTAAAGGTCCAATGATACGGTCTATGAGCGTATAGACCTGCCCATCGTCTCCAAACGCTTGAGACGCTCTTTGCAGTTTTCCTTCTCGCTCAAAATAAAGCGATTGAGAACCGTTGACCATTATTTCTGTGATTGTTTCATCGGCTAGCATTTCTTCAAGAGGACCGAGCCCAAACACGTCATCCAAATACCGTTCAATTAACCCTTCGACTGTTAGAGGCTTTTTAATGAGCCATGGTTCTTCTCGCAATACTTGCTCACACGCAAGACGTAATTCGCTACGAGCTTGTCTTGGATTGAGAGAAATCAATCTTGCAGCTTCTACTGAAGGGATAATTTCCGATACTCGATTTCGCAACATTTCTAAAATCTGAGCCAAACCCTCATTATGAATCGTCAAAGGAGATTGGCCAGCATACGCTGCTCTTTGAATTAAAGACATGCCACTCTCCTTTTTCGCAAGCTTGAGAATGGATTAGTTTTTCGTTGCGACTTCTCTAGAGCAAACTGCTCCTGGAAGCGTTCTTTGTCTCCTTCCGGTAAAAAAGAAATGCAAAGTTCGCGTACACTTTGAATAAATGCGCTTTTCGTTGAGAGAAGCTCTTTTGGCAAACTTGCTCCTAGTAATTCTCCAACCTCTCTACCCCCATCCTTAATCTCCTGAACTGAAATTCCCTGCATAGCACACGAAATATCAAGAGGAGTCAAAAGAGCATGACGCGAACAAAAATTCAGGGCGTACGCAAAAGGCTGAATTGCAATGCCACAACGAGAACACAGCGCAAGAGCCCGTGAACAAGCTCGAACCGAAGAAGGTCGTTGATCTATTACAAATAAAGTTTTGTCTACCGATTCAATAATTTGAGCATGCTGCTCCGTCCAAAAAGAACCTGTATTAAGCACTACTACATCAAAGTACCCTTTTACGAACTCAACTATTTCCGCCATATGAGACACGATCAACTCTGACTGCTCTAAACGTTCTGGTGCAGCAATAACTGCAGGTAGCCCGTCTTCAGGTGATACTTGAGCGATTCTTTCTGGCTCCTCAATAACATCGGCAAGCGAAATCGCATTATCGCGCCCTAACATGTATGCCATATCTCCAAACTGCAAATCGGCATCAAGTAAAAGCGTTCTATAGCCAAGATCCTGATATACGAGCGCAGAACAGAGCGCTATTGTGCTTTTTCCTGATCCCCCACTACCACTTACAACCGCCAAACTAAAAGCTGTCTTTTTCCCAGATGGAGCCTTTTTAAACCGAGATAAATTAAGAAGAGGCTCTTCTATAGCGAGGGAACTCAATAGGGTTGTTTCTTGAGCGCTCTTAATTTGTAGCGGCTTGCCTTCAATAGTTTGAGGCCCCTTTGAGACTTGTTATTCTTCAAACCTTCTTTTTGGTTTTGAGTGATACCGTCGCTAGTACAAGTGCCACTGGACCAGATTCCGATATTAGGATTTTTTTCAAGCTCCCCAACGACCTGCGCATCCAAACCCAATGGACCGAATGCCTCTTTTGTATATACATCCTGTTTTCTTGCGCTATCGAGACTATTTAGAGATGGCAAAGAATCCGAATATTGGCTTTCATGAAGAACTCCTAATTCAATATCTTCGCTACTATTGTTTATGCAAGAATCTCTAAACCGTTGCTTGGCCTTGGTATAAGCTTTCACAAATTCGTGGCTTCCCCGTATTACCCCAATTCCTGCCGCTTCGCAACGCCCCACGATTGAACCTGACTGTTCAAAAGTCACATAGCAAACATCCAGTAACTCACTATCCATTTTGAGAGCTGCCGCAAGGTTAATGCCCTCCATCGAATCGCAAGAAATAACCCATACCAGAGTTTTTGTATTACCTATTGCTAAGCTCTTTCTTGCTTCAAACGCATCAGAGTACAAAGTAAGCCATGGCTGAGCAAGCAGGTTCTCATCTGGCAAGCCGATTACCTCTGGATGTTTTAGAGATTCGGAATCTAAGCATAAAGTCACTTCATTATTCATTGCTGCGCCTCGCTTGCGTCTTCAGATCCATCTGAGTTATCCAATGTTTCTTCAGAAGAAGGCAGCGTAAAGTAAATTTCCATAGATTGAGATGCAGTTACGAATTCCTGAGATTGCTCAAGTGGCACCGCTAGCGTTACCCAGCTAACTTTTGCATTTCCACCCTCACTAGCTTCCGCATTGGTTGCAAGCACCAATAAGCCATCCCCAATTCGCGCTGTTTCTGATCCCGTCGCATATACGTCAACTAACATCCCCGCAGTGAGAGCTCCTCCTACCGCCTGGACATCTTCCGCCGGAACAGAGAGAGCGACACACCCTTCTGGAACATTTAACGGAGTAGTTTCGTTACTAAAACGCTTAGTAGAAATCGCTTCACCGGAAATAACTAATGAGGAAACCTGCAATCCTTTTACTTCATCGAAATTCGTCACACATTCTTCTGGCAATAGATCTGAAAGCCAAGTTTTCATTGTGGTGTTTGAAGAAGTAAGAGTTTCTCCAGGAAATATATCTTTTGTAGCAACAAGAACTTCAACTTGTTCGCCGCCATAACGCTCCATAGCCTCAGCGCGAGCTGAATCTGCTGCTTGCTGAACCATTGAAGCATACAAAGCGATACAAACAGCGCAAGCTATTCCAAACGCAAATCCAACCAAAAGAACGCTTTTCTTCACGCCCGCCTCCTTTCGTTACCTCAATAATGGCGGGCGCAATTCACATAATCGTGAACTTTAGCGAAAAGCTAATTCACATAAAGCAATCAAAAACTAAACAAAGAAAGAAAAGGGATCTCCCAAAAAGCAACCATGTTTCTCATATCGCTCATCCGATTAACCGCAATCATATGCTTACATCGCTCACATATCATCTCGAAACCTTGCTCCTCATATCACTTTGTTACAAAAAGTAAAATCGCATTTCTCTTATCGCGCATTAATCAAGTTGAAACTATCTTCCTCATTCCACACATTAATCAAGCTGGAACTATCATCCTCATACTGCACATCTACCAAACGAGAAACAAAACGCAACATAAGCAACAAAAAAGCCAAGGCCCTGCTCACAAAAGAACATTCCTTGGCTTTATAACTGCTGCTTTATCGCTTCTTAATACATAGCGATTAGTAGCTCATCGAAAAACGAAGAAAATCCCGTTACCTTCCATGATCAAATCATTTTCTTAAGTCCCTGCGAAGAAACCATTTTTTAGACTCGCCAGGCATCACATTAAGCGCATACTTACCTCGCCAGGTATCACGCTGAGCGTATATTTAGCCTCTACGAGTGCCGCATTGAGCACAGAAAGAACCTGACTTATTAAAAGCACCACATGAAGGGCAAGTCCACGCTTCATTATGAGAATGACTTGAAGCCACTGGAGGATTCGGTGCACTTGCTCCATTAAAAGTGTCCTGGGAAGCAGGCTGTGGCTGCGTGACAGATGCTTGCGCAGGAGAAGAAGCTGTTGGCGATACTGGTTGCGGGACAGAAGGTGCAGATCCAGTAACTGGAGCGGTAGGCTGCTGAGCAGAAGAATTGAAGCTTTGAGTAGGCGTAGAAGTTTGCTGGTGCGCGTTATGAGCAGTAGGAACAGAATATCCGCCTTGAGAAGCATAAGGAGATGGTGAGGAGTGGCCAAAAGAGCCCGTTTGAGTATCGTCCTGCTGACCAGAAACTGACTTACGAATCGCAGAAGTATTCTTCCAGATCAAAACGGTAAGGAGCGCAAATTCAAACCAAAGGCGGTTAAGCACTTCAAGGACAATACAAACGATAAGCATGATCAAAATACCTGCGAACGCTGCACCTGGATCATACATAATCGTAAATAAAGAAGTAATAATACTTGCTGCACATTCAAAAGCGATCAAGCATGCTGCAAAGATATAGAGAACTTTTAAGATATTTTCGATAATAAGATGCTCGAATCGAAAGAAAGGACCCCAATCGCGCTTCAAGCCGGGGCTTTTATGAATATTATCGACAGCAATAAACTTCTTATAAAAAAGTACTGTAACAACGATTGCGGCAACAAAGGCTATAAAACCAAGAACAAGACCGACGCCCACAGTATTGGCCATGGTGCTATAGCCGTACCCATAAGAACCGTACATAGCTAAACATCCTCTCAATTAGAACGGGAAAGAAAATAGACAACTCATTATCCCACGAATAACAAGAGAAAGTCCCGAAAAGAAGTCGAAAGACGGGGCAAAACAAAAAAGCCAGAAGCACACAAGCTTCTGACCAGGCAATTCAATGGTGGGCGCTACTGGGTTCGAACCAGCGACCCCCACCGTGTGAACACTTTTAGTATATAAATCCAGCAAACCACCTATATCAATAACACCAGGTCAAACGCTCAACAGCGCCACAAAATTCACTTGGTTCGGATTTTCAGAGGATCGTTCGGGAATGAATTCAGGAATCCAAACGCATCACTGCATCACGCATTTGTTCAACATTTACGTGTGTATATACCCTCATGGCCATGCGATCGTCCTTCTGCCTCATTAGCAGCTGTATAGCTTTCGGGTGCACGTTTTTCTTCGCCAGATCGGTTGCGAACGAATGGCGCAGATCATGGAAATGCACCCCATCGCATCCAAGGCCCTCCCTGTTTCGTTGCCACCACCGACCGAGCACTTTCTTGTCTAATCTATCCCCTAAATCGTTAGCACATACAGGAGTATAGTCACCTTGAACCACTCCGTACTTCGCCATGCGTTTTGCTTGATGTTCCTTCCAAGCAAGCAAGTACTCGACGAGCTTTGGTCGCATCGGTGTAGCCGTCAGCTTGTTTCCCCCCTTGGTATCAGGCAGCAATATCACCCCGTCGATAAGATTCACATGTTTCCAATCAAGCGCGGCTATCTCTCCCCTGCGCATCCCCCCGTACAATGCCAATGCCACAGCAGCGTAGTGATTCTCGGTTGGAGTGCATTTCTCCATTAGCTTAATTTCCTGCTGTTCTGTAAGAGGATCGCGCTCCTCAGTATCCCTTTTCGGACGCTCTACTTTATCGAACGGATTACTCGAAGCAATCCCATTGGGTACCGCATACCCGCTATACATGGTGCTCCCTGTTTGTATAGCCATAAGTACATAAGTCGATGACAATGGTTTACCGCTTGGGCTATCTCCAGCTAGCAGAGCCTTTACGGCATCGGTGATCATGTATGGTTCCAATTTGTTTGCTGGCATCTTACCTAAATGACGACTAAGTGCATTGAGGGAATTCCTGTTTTTGTCTGCAGTGCTTTCCGCGATCTGGCGCATAGCCAGACGATGCTCGACCCACTCCTCAGACAGATCCTCGAAAGTGATCTTACGTGCTGGTGCTGAGCTTATTTTGTTTTCTATCTCTTCAGCAAATTCAGCTAAAGCAGCTTGCGCCTGCCTGTATGCGCCATGAAAAATTCGCGTCTTTTCGCTGTATTTTCCAGTTCTAGGATTAAGTCCCGTTCTTACACGAAGCATCCATTTACGACACTTATTCTTAGGCTTATTTGGCTCCATCTGCCTGATGGTGCCATGGCTTTGCAGCTTCATGATACAATTCACCTAGCCTTCTGGTTGGAGGTTGCCCCGCGGGATCCGCCAAGATTTGCGGGGCTTTTCTATTTGTTGTTTCTGCGTTTCACCGCATCCACAATATGTAGTGGCTTACTTTTATACTTAATGGGCCTTATAATCATATCGAGCACATTATTGTGGTGTACGCACTATACAATTTTGTGCACCACGGATGCCCTGGTCAGTGATTTTTAGGTAGCTCATAATTGAACTACTATTGGATGATCTGTCCGGGGCGTTTCTGCACTTATGCATTCCTTATTTTTTAAGAAAGTCATACATTCTTATAAGCCTCTTTAGTTCTGAATTGTTGCTTACTATTGTCTTATCGTTACTTAATAAGCCGTAAAGATACCTATAAAGATCGCCTATATTGATTTCTTCCTCATCTAAATAGACAAGTCTTTTATAAGCGTTTGTCCTACCTTCTATGTCGATTATTTTTGCAACCGACAAAGGTTTGTTCTTTTCTCGGTAGCTTTCCGCCTGTTCATTGAGACTTTTATTTCTAAAATCCTTTAATTTCGTCTTCTCTTCAACGTATTCCTTTGTCCTTGGGTCAAGGACAACAGAATGGCCAAATCCGCTGGTATTACATGCCGATAAATATTTATATAATGGCAAGCCTCCATTATTTGACTTTATGAGAAACGGAATATGCTCGGTCATCATCAAGTACGGATCGAGATATTGGTTATCGAGAACACTATCCAAATAAACCATCTCCGCAGTAACTCTCGCTCCAGGAAGCTTTCCATCAAGTTTGCCAAGCCCAATTACAATTTGCGAATCATCAGGAATCGATTCAAGACCATCAAAACCAGAAACAGAGATCCTGCTTACAGGGTCTAAATCATTTGAAATTTCATAAATGCTTTTTCTTAGCTCACGAAGCACCTTCGGAGAATAGGTAATTTTAGTGTTGCTAATTGCCTCATATATAGCCCCAAAGTTATCAGTTGAAACCTTTGTCATCTCTACATTCCCTTTAGAACCAAAAGAAATGGAATGTGTTCCGATAGAATCTTCTCCTCTGGTCACAAAAATAAATCTGTTTCTCAAATGAGATAACCTGTTTTCTCCTAAGCAATTAGCAATAGACCTAAGAATGCTAATTATGTTTGGATCTTGCAGAGAATACCCTATAAATACGATCGGGTATTCAACAAAAATGGTAAGCAATTTTGCGGCAAGGTAGTCCTGTTTTTCTTCAAAAGAAGCGTAATCATCGGAAGTGAGAACTAGGGTTTCTGGTTTAGATATAGAACCATGAATATGGTAGATTTCGGCAACATTGAATGCAGAATTAAACAAAAGCTCATCTTGTCCACAATAAGAGGTAAAGCTAGTAAGCGCATTATCAATAAGCAAGTCGTAATTTGTTGTAATTACTCCACTTAGCTTGTTGGATAGCTTTTTAAATTTACTGAATTCCTCTTGCTTCGATTCCACTTGCGTATCTTTAAGATGTTCAGCAATAGCTATTTTTACTAACGATTTCCCTGATTTGATCTCATCAGCATGGACTTTCCTAAATTCAGTAAACTGATCTGATGACAAAGCATAATTAGTAAAATCTCTATCGATAAGTTTAGCTATGGCTGGATTTCTTCCGTATTCCGATTCGGAATCAACTTCATTTGAGTATTTTTTCATACAAAAATTTCATTATCAGAATACTGTCGGCAAATAAATCTAAGAGATCTTTCCAATTTTCCGTTAATGCATATCGACGAGAAAATCCAGACCCCAAAAACAAAAATGGGCTTCTTCCTGAACTATTTATTATTGACGTAATGGCTTTCCTGATATCATTTTCGGCATTCATGCTTATACCTCCTCCCTACTCCATCTCTTCCTTTCGGTGATACCAAACAACAGTGCCAA